>UEXV01000054.1_pt1 | contig 115486 bp, 94 predicted proteins | sample 4301181 | NCBI WGS metagenome assembly UEXV01 (sample SAMEA4773175, study PRJEB27434) | metagenome | biome: 2259; feature: agricultural soil; material: soil | place: USA | collected 2014-09 | depth 0.25 m | reverse complement strand
ATAAGGTCTCCTTCGGGCTGCCCTATGCTGCCCCGGAAACCTCTACTTTTCAATGGTCCTGTTTTTAGGGAGGGTTACACTCCACTCCCATACTTTGCAAATAGATTTCAGTTGTCCTAACTGAAGTATGGCCGAGCAGCCTTGAGAGCCGGTAAATCTCGCCACCGCGCCGCATGTAATTGCAGGAGAAGAAGTGCCGGAAGCCGTGAGGCGATAACCTAACGCCTTCGACACCGAGCGTCTTACAGATTGCCTTGATGTCCCTCAAAGCATTTTTGTATTCCATCTTGTTTCCGTCGCGAGTAGGGAAGAGATAATCAGACGGAACTTTGAAGCGATGGCGAGTAATGTAGACCCAAAGTATTTTCCGCATCTCGACAGAGATAGGCAGCAGCCGCTCTTTGTTCCCTTTGCCGCGCACCTTAACAATCAGGTTATCCAAATCGACGTTTGAAACTTGAGCGCTCAGACCTTCATCAATTCGTGCCCCTGTGTCGATGAGCAGACAGATGAGCGTATGTATTCTCTTCTCATACTGGTCTTTTGGCTTAAATCTAATAAGCGCCTGAATATGCTGTTCGGAAAAAACTTTGATTACTGTCTGAGGCTTGGGAAGCTGCTTAATCCTCAGTGGCTCGCAATGTCCGTTCTCGTGAAGCCAGGTCAGAAATGAATTGATTGAACGGATGTAGACATTGCAGCCGCCCGGAGACAGACCCGCTTCCCGCATGTTGATGACAAAGTTCTTTAGGCCAGTTTTGCTCAGTTCGCCCTTGTGCTTTACGAACGCAGCGAAGGCCTGCCGGTAAGAGTCAATCGTTCTTGGAGACAGGTTGCAAAGGAAGATTTTGTCTTTCAGGAATTGTTCAAAGAGTTCCATTTTCAGATTCCTCAATCAGCTCGTCTCGCGACAGGAGCTGATTTCAATGGAACCTGTTTAACCCTTTGTTTTCTTGGCCGTCGCGCTAAACGCGACGTAACCTAATTCTCAGGCGATTCGTAGTCAGGTACTCTATCCAGCTGAGCTACGGGTGCATGTCTGGCGGTTTGGAAGAAGTTTAAGGTTTCAAGTTTGAAGTTTCAAGTTTGGCTAAAGTTCATTCCTTCGAGGTGAGGTCAGTACCGGGAGCGGTAGCGACCGGGTCACAAATGTCAATCCAAATTCTTACAATCAACTGCGACCCGGTCGCTACCGCTCCCGGTACTGGTTCCAGTAAGGCCACAGATCTTATTTCGCGAAATACCCCGGCTTTGTGCTGGCCACCAGTTCGCCGCGCGCGACCTCAACGCGAATCTCTCGCCACTTGCCGTCATGGAGGGAAGGGTTCGGCTGTTGGTAGGCGATGCTGTAAAGCGTTCGCAATTCGGCCGCGACTTGCGCATACAGCCGTGACAGATCATCGAGCCGGCGAATTTCGTGTAGACGTCCGCCGGTGCGATCGGCCAACAGTTGCAGGCGCGTGCGCGCCGCGCCATACATTGCGGTGATGGACGGATCCGGCAGAGGCAGGCGTTTGGGATCACCCGACGGCAGCGCGAGCGGAAAAATCGTTACTCCCTGACGATCGGCGTCATTGAGGACCGAAGTCACTTGCGGATTAGCGTCGGCTTTGATCGCCGAACTCACGTCAGCCTCAGTGGCTTTGGACACCACGGCGCGATCGCTGTTGCGCACCTGCGTATCGAGGCCGTCGGTCAAAACCACGATTGCTTTGCGCCGCTTGCCTTCGTGCGATAGCTCTTTCAGTGAAAATTTCAAGGCGTCGTAAAGCGGCGTATCGCCCTTGCCGGTTTGCAGCGTGATGCCAATCGAATAGGCGACGCGATTATGATCAGTTGTGAACGGAAGTTGAAGTTTCGGCCCCTTGCCGTTGAATTCGATGACGGCAACGCGGTCCTGCGGACTGAGCGCGTCAAGAAAGCGAACGGCTGCCTGGTTGATTTGCTGACGAAAGTTGATCGTCGAACCGGAAGTGTCCAGCAGCATCACCAAACTGAACGGCGCCTCAGTCGGCTCGAAGGCGACAATCGGACGACGCACGCCATCTTCGAAAACGGAAAAATCGTTTGCTGAAAGATTCGTAATAATCTGGCCGCGCTTATCAACCACGCCGACATTTAGCATCACCAGCGCCGTGTTCGTGGTGATGACATCATCGGGTTCCTGCGCGCGCGCTCCAGAGGCGAAAACAGTCAACGCGAGCACAGACAGAAAGATCGCCAACATCCGTTGCGCGCGATTGGAGACTGAAGCAGGGACAGGGAACCGGACCATTCGATCACCAAAGTTTGAGTATTGCTGGGGTTCAGAGAGTATGCCTTTGCTGCGGCGACCTTGCAACCTGCCAACTTTGGAGGTAGTGCCCTGATTTCAGGTAGTTCTCTGCGTCCTCTGCGAAGACCTCGGTTTGCCTCTGCGGTTAAATTCTTGGAGATTAGATCAAACCGCAGAGAGCCGCAGAGAAATCGAAACCTAGTCATGACCACTTTGGAAATCTATTTGCAAACTACATTAACTAATCTCTTTTCAGCGCGCCTCCGTTCGCTTTCGGTTCTGCGCTTGTGCCATCGAATATAATTCGGCCCGTCTCGCCGGGGACTCCCTATGCATCGTGCGAATTTTTGTGTCGAATGTGGTGATCGGCTCGCGCGAAGCGGATGGCGCGCGCGCGTCGGTGCGCGATTCTGTCACGACTGCGCGAGACGTCTCGGATCGTTCACCACGTTTCGGCCACTAATCCTGTTTGGCTTGATTGCTTTAGGAGCTTTCGCGTTTGGGCGATACCTGCGTCCGGCGCCGCCGCCGCTCATCATTCAGCGCGCCGCAAATTCGCCGCTCTCAGATGCGCCAATTGATGTCTCGCAGGCCGGACAAATCAGGAACTCAAATTCTGCTAACGCGGGAAATTCTAATCAGAGTGCGACGGTCGCGAACGAAGAGGGTTACATCTGCGGCGCGCGCACCAGGAAAGGCACGCCGTGCAAACGCCGCGTCCATGTTCCCGGCGAAAGATGTTTTCAGCATAAAGGGTTGGCGGCGATGGTGCCGGCGGAGAAGTTGGTGATTAAGCAGTCGAATTCATCAAGGTGATGAGCATTGGACGCAAGTATTGAGGGATCGTAATCACGGTGCTACGATGAACCAACTCCAGGAGACCAAGTCATGCAAGTTCTCGATCATCAGGACGGAGTCAGCTTCTCACCGATGCTGCGCCGTTACACACTCGAAGAGTTTTGGGCGCTGCCGGAACCAGGCGATCGATATCACTACGATTTGATCGAAGGAGCATTGATCATGGTTCCGCCTGCTGACTATCCTCACGATGACCTTGACTCCAGGCTTGCCAAGTCACTCCATCGTTTTCTCTTAGACGCCGGAATTAGAGGCGATGTTCACCACCCTCAGGCTGCTATCTATCGGGATGTTGAAGCCGGGACTTACCTTGAGCCCGACATGATGTACGTTTCACCTGAATTGAAAGAGCGAATGGGAAAGAAGCGTTCGTCGGCCGATATCGTGTTCGAATATTCTTCGAAGAGCACGGTTAATTATGATCGAACTACAAAGGCCGATACCTATTTGGCTCTGGGAGTCCGCGAGCTTTGGCTGATTGATTCGGAGAACATTTTCATTGAAGTACGCCACGCAAGATTGAAAGAAGATCGTCCTTACTGGGAGATCTGGCGCTACGGACGAGGCGAGTTCGCGGAGTCCGAAGTGCTGAAGGGATGGCGAGTTTCGGTGGATGAGTTATTCGAAGATCTGGTTTAGGAATTCTGACAACGAAATGAAAGGCCGCATGCGGATGCACGCGGCCTTTTCCCTTTTGCTGCACAGACTGAAGTCTATGCTACTTGATCGTTTTCGCCTTCAAGCACCCGCCTGCAGGATCAACGGCAATAGAGTCGCAGCCATACTACGCGCGAGCCCGAGACTCAGTGCGATTTTTTCGTTATCGTGCTGCTGTCTTTGATCGTCTTCACCGGAGGAGCCGGTTTGCCAGGCAATTTCACCGGGTTCTTCAGCCTGGCCATGACCTCGGCGATGCCGCGTTCGAGTTGCGGATCTTTGCCCGCAATTTCCGAGCGCGGATCGTTTTCAACTTCGATGTCGGGGTCGACGCCGTAGCCCTCGATAATCCATTCGCCCTTGTTGTTGGCCAGCGCCGAGCCGGGCACGAAAATCTGGCCACCGTCGATTAGCGGACCACGACCTCCGATGCCGACGACGCCGCCCCATGAACGCTTTCCGATTAGCGGACCAAGCCCGGCTTCCCGAAACATCCAGGGGAAGATATCGCCGTCGGAAGCTGAATTTTGATCCAGCAGCGCCACCATCGGCCCGATGAAAACTCCGTCAGGATAGGTATTGCCGATGTCGTCAGTGCGCGAGTAATTGACGCCGAGCAGCTTGCGGCGCAGCCGTTCGATCAGCATGCGTGAGACGTTGCCGCCGCCGTTGGCGCGGACGTCGACCACCAAACCCTCCTTGTCGATTTGCGGATAGTACCACTTGATGAATTCGCGGATGCCGTTCGCGCCCATGTCCGGAATGTGAATGTAGCCCACGCGTCCGTTGGTCGCTTCGTCAACGCGCTTGCGATTGTGGTCGACCCAATCCAGATAAATCAGGTTGGTTTCATCGGTGATCGGTCGATACGAGACGGTGCGCGAACCCTCCATCGATGGCGTGCTGTTGACGGTCAGCGACACGGGATTGTCAGCCTTGTTGCGCAAGAGCCGATAAGGATCGTCATTGCCCTTCAGTTCTTCACCGTCGATGGCCAGGACGTAATCGCCAACCTTGATGTTCACGCCGATCTCCTTCAGCGGCGAACGATAGATATCTTCTTCGTTCTCGCCGGCAAAGATCTTCGAGATGCGATAGCGGCCCGACGCTTTGTCGAGCTCGAACCGGGCGCCCGGCAAACCAACACGCGGACGTGGCGGAATCAAAAAGTCTCCGCCCTCGACGTAAGCGTGCTGAATGGTCAATTCAGAAACCATCTCCGAGATCACATAATTCAAGTCTGAGCGGTGCGCGACGTATTTCAGCAAAGGCTTGTATTGCTCGCGCAAGGACGCCCAGTCGTAACCGTGCATGTTCGGTACATAGAACCAGTCGCGATAACGTCGCCAGACTTCATTGAAGATCTGGTTCCACTCTTCGGCGGGCACCCGATCGACGACCAATCCCGCGGTCGAAACCGGCTTGCGACTTTTGTCACCTTGCGGTGTCGCATCATAAATCCCGAAGCCTTGCGCCGTTCGCGTGAGAATCTTCGAGCCATCGCGCGACAGCGCATAGCCGCCGCCGAAATCGTCGATAAGCGTGGTTTCCTTCCGATCTTTCAGAGAAAAGATTTTGAGTTGCGCCGGCCGATCGCCTCCGCGCCCGTAGTAGAAAGCCGGGCCGGTTGCATAAATCAAAAAGCCAGGCTTGGCTGAAATCCCGCCATAGTTATCCGCGCCGATGGGTACGCGGGCGACGCGACTCGAGATGCCATCGAAATCGATCGTCATCGCTTTGGGCGCGGGCGACGTCGCCGGTTTGGCTTCCGCGGGCTTCGCTTCCGCGGGTTTCTCGCCTTCACCTTCTTTCTTTTCGGCGGGCGCGCTTTCGTCTTTCGGCTTGGTTACCGCGACTTCATCGCTTTCAGCCGGGAACGGATGCTTCACGTCTTTGCGCAAGGCCATCGCATAAAGATAGACATCGCGGTTGGTCGCGTAGTTGAATTCGATGTTCGAAATCTGCGGAGCGAACTCACGCTGGCTGGCGAAGTAGAGATAGTTGCCCGCCGGGTCCCATACCGGACTGCCGGCATTGAACATGTCGTCGGTGACGCGACTCACTTTGTTGTCGGCCGCGTTCCAGATATAGATCGACGCAAAACCGCTGGGTCTCACGGACATACTGAACGCGAGATAGTTGCCGCTGGGCGACCATACATAATCACGAATTTGATTGCGTGGCGTCTTGACGATCTCGGTCATCTTTTTATCGGCGACGGTGACGACAAAAACTCGGCCGTCCTTGTCGCTGAATGCGATTCGCTTTCCATCAGCCGACCAGTCGGGTTGATAGCGCATCGCCTGTCCGCCGGTGGTCATTTGCGTCGGCGGTTTCGAACCGTCCTGTGGCACCACATAAAGCTCTTCCTCGCCGCTCATGTCTGAGATGAATGCGATTTGCGAACCGTCCGGCGACCACGAAGGCCATTTATCGTGCGCGCTGGAAGAATGCGTCAGATTTCGTGTCGGCCCCTTCTCAATCGGCGCGGTGAAGATGTCGCCACGGGCTGAGAACAAAGCACGCTCGCCCTTGGGACTCAATTCGTATGACTCGATGTTGTTGGCCGCGGAGATGCGACTGGGCCGGCGCGCTAATCCGTCATCCGGCACGGTGATTGAAATGGGCGCCGCTTTCCCGGTTTTGGTGTCGAGAATTTGCAGCTCGCCATCCATCTCGTAAATGATCCGATGCTGATGATCTGAACTGGGCCAACGCACGTCCCACTGCTTGCTCTGAGTGATCTGGGACGTCTTACCGTTACTGACGTTGTAACCATAGAGGTTGAAGTGGCCGTCGCGATCTGAGTTGTAATAGATCATGTCGCCCATCCACATCGCGTCGCGCGTGGCGCGCGGCCCTTCGGCGATCGGCTTGGTCTCGTAAGTCTTCAGATCGAATGTGTAGAGCCGGTTTGCCTGGCCGCCTCCGTAACGCTTCTCGGGACGAAAATCGCGGTTCTGCGGCGAGAAAACCATACGCGTGCCGTCGGGCGAAAAATCGCCTGACCCTGCTAAAGGCATCGGCAGCGCTTCAGCCGGTCCACCATCAACCGAAACTGTGTACAGCCGCGCAATCGGCAGCGACCATGAATCTCTCTGCGACTTGAAGATGATTTGCTTGCCGTCTTTGGTCCAGCCATAGACTTGATGGTCCCAACCCCAGCGCGGCGTGAACGGGCCCTTGGCCGGATAAAAAGTAAGTTGTCGCGGCACGCCGCCCGTCGCCGGAATCACATACACCTGCTCGTCGCCATCGTATTGGCCGGTGAAAGCGATCCAGTTTCCGTCAGGCGAAAATTTCGCGAACACTTCCATGCCGGGATGCGCCGTCAGGCGAATGGCCGAACCACCCGTCACCGGCGCCGTCCAAATGTCGCCGCCATAAGTGAAGGCGACACGGTCGCCGTAGATGTCGGGAAACCGAAGTAGTTTGGTCTGAGCGAAGCTCGGTGTGGCGGCCAGCGTCAGCAACGTGACTGCAGCAGTTGAGACCAGCAGATGTGCGAAGAACTTCTTGATGAACAAGGCAATATCCTCCTGATAGAAAAGCAGAGATTTCCGTTTCAAGGTTTAGTGGTGCCAATTTCGAATCTCTCTGAGTCTCTGTGAATTCTCAGTGTCTCTGTGGTGGATATTCAAAAGACCAATCACCACAGAGGCACAGAGGGCGCACAGAGACACAGAAAAGGGATCCGCAATATTGAACACTACTCAAAGGTTGACTAGCTGGAATGAACTAGCACGGATTGCGTACTTATCCAAGAAAAATTTTACGGCGTAACGTCGCAGACAGTTTCATGAAAACCAAACGCCCCACTCGATCTTTGATGAGGCATCCAGAAATTGAGCCCGCGATCCGAATTTCTGTACGCGGGCTCATGAAAAAAGGTGGCACAGACTTCAGTCTGTGATGTTTTCGGTACGCACGCCTCCGGCGTGCTTTCTTCGTTCTGAAGCGGGCACGCCAGAGGCGTGCGTACCGCGTGTGCCACTGTCTGCTTACTTTCGATCCTTGAACGCGTCGTAAAGCTCGGTGTGACGACTGTTCAAGGGAACCTGCACGCCATCAATAAACAGATAGCGCACCTTGGTTCGCACTTCCAAAAGATCACCGTCGGTCACCACCACGTTGGCCATCTTTCCCGTTTCGATCGATCCCATCCGATCCGCCACATTCATGATCTGTGCCGGATAAAGCGTGACCGCTTTCAGCGCTTCGTCTTTGGGCAAACCAAACGCGGCCGACATGCCGGCATACAGCGGAAGATTGCGTACGGCGGCGCCGCTGTTTCCGGTCGAGATGCAGAACCGCACGCCCGCGGCTTGAAGCTTACCGGCCACTTCGTACAGTGCGTCGTAGTAATCGTCTTCGCGCATCGGCAAGCTCAGGTTGCCGGTCAGGATCACGGGCACATTCTTCTCTTTAAGGAGTGCCGCTACCTTGGCCGAATCTTCGCCGCCGAGAATGATTGCCTTCAACTTCATTTCATCGGCAAATCTGACGGCGTTGCGAATCTCAGTCTCGCGTTGCGCGCGCAGTACCACCGGCCGTTCGCCGCGTACGAAAGGAACCAGCGCAGCCAGCACCAGGTTCGTAGTTGGCCGCGGCAACTTCGTATCCCGCGCGTAAGCATCCTGCGCGAGACCGTAAGCCTCGGCATCACGCAGAAGCTTGCGCAACTGCTCCGTTTGTCGATTAGCAGCGGTCAGGGCGTCGGTGATGTTTTGATTCGCCTGCGTTTCGACTCCGAAGTCGCCGCCGCCAAACCCGCGAGCGACGCGCGGAAAGTTGATTACCAGAGCGACCGAGGGCACGACCGCCATTTCTTTTGGTGATGTCCCGTTAAGATTGATTAGCGCGGCCTGGCCGGAAATCAATCCTCCTTGCGGCATGGTAACCACGGACGTGACGCCGTCCACGCGAGTGACGCCGATGTGCGCGCTGTGCGGATTCACCGCGACAATGGCTTTGGCGTGCGGGTTGGTATCGCCGACTTCAGCCGTATCGACGGTGCCGGCCGCGCCTTGCGGAACTTCAACCAGGCCCATCGCGGTGGCGACGTCAATCATTCCCGGATAGACCGACAGCCCGCGTCCTTCGATTTCCTTCGCGCCGCGCGGAACCGTGACATTGGTGCCCACAGCTTCAATTTTCCCGTCGCGGATCACAATACTGCCGTTTTCGATTTCGGCGCCGCTGACCGTAACGATCCGCGCGTTGCGAATCACGAACGTGCCGCGCGCGCCGGTGATGCCTTGTTGAGTTGTGGGATTGCCGATTTGCTGGGCGACTCCGATCGCGCAGGTCGACACCAGCATGGTTGCAATTAGGATTAATTTCTTCACGGTCGTCGTCCCTCCCACTGGTCATCGTCAATATCACTCGGCCGCCGTCCACGCGGAGCACCCGGCGCGGGGCCTCTCTGCGATGGCCGGTTAGGTTCTGCCTGTTCCAAAGCTGTCCGCTCCTTTTCCAGTTCCGGACGACGGGCCAGTTCCTGCTGGCGATCGAACAAAACCTCGCCGTCGACGAGCGTTGTTTCCACGCGCGCATACACACTAAAAGGATGCGCGGTCCAGATGGCCAGGTCAGCGTCCTTGCCGACATCAATCGATCCCACCCGCTCCTGAATTCCAAGCTGCCACGCCGGGTTCATCGTGATCAGCTTGAGAGCTTCTTCTTCATTCAAATCGCCATAGCGCATCGCCTTCGCAGCTTCGATGTTCAGACGGCGCGCGCGCTCGTCGGAATCAGAATTCACCGACGTGACTACGCCATGCCGGACCAGTATGGCCGTGTTGTAAGCGATGGCGTCATAGGCCTCGATCTTGTAGCCCCAGAAATCGGCGAAGGTGGAAGCGCCCGCGCCATGCTCGGCAATTTCCTTTGCGACTTTGTAGCCTTCGAGCACGTGCTGGAAGGTTTTGATCTTGAAACCAAACTCGTTGGCGATCCCGATGAGCATCAGGATTTCGTCCGCGCGATAGCAGTGCGCATGGACCAGTCGCTTGCCTTCGAGAATCTCAACCAGCGGATCAAGCTCCAAATCTCGGCGCGGCGGAATCAGGTTCTTTTCGCCGCGTTTGATACCGGCGTTGTATTCGTCCCAGCTCTTTTTGTAATCGCGCGCGCGCGTGAACGCGTCGCGGATCGTCTCTTCCACGCCCATGCGCGTCGCTGGGTATCGGCGCGTCTGGCCCGGCTGAATGGTGGCGCTGGAGCGCTTTGGATTTTCTCCCAGCGCGAACTTTATTCCCGGCGGGGCTCCCGGAAAAATGAAATCCTCAACCGGATGACCGAACTTTATCTTCACCGTGGTGTTCTGACCACCAATTGAATTCGCCGACCCGTGCAGCAAATTCAGAGAGGTCACGCCGCCGGCGAGTTGGCGATAAAGGTCAACGTCATTGGGATTCAAAACGTCGCGCGTGCGGACCATTGAACTGACCGACAGAGTCCCTTCGTTGATTGCGTCCAGCATCGAGTGCGAGTGGCAATCAATAATCCCGGGCATCAAGTACTTGCCGGTGGCGTCGATCACTTTGGCATTGGCCGCCGCGCGCAAGTTCTTGCCAATCGCCGCAATCTTTCCGCGTCGAATCAGCACGTCAGTGTTCGTCAACGTCCCGTGCGAAACAGTCAGCACGGTAGCGTTGCGAATCAGAGTTTCAGGCGGATCGGTTGTTCGTTGCGCGCGCGCACGTTCCAAACCAAAAGCGCAAAGCGCACCCAGAGAAAGCAAGAGCAGAAGTAGCCTTTTCATTTTTAGCTCCATATTCAAGTAGCACAGACTTCAGTCTGTGTTTCTCGTAACCCGCGTCACAGATTGTTAGTCTGTGACGTAGCGCCGCGGTCAGTACCCCCTGCGTCAGCGGGTGGGATCAGGAAGCGCTTTTAGCCCATCCGCTAACGCGGATGGTACTGACTTCAGCGCCAAAGCGTCCTCACAGACTCAAGTCTGTGCCACCAAACTTAACGACGTCCTGAAACTCCTGCCACAGGCGGCGCGGTTTCAGTCGGTGTGGGCGATGCCTGCGGAGATGTTTGCCCCGGCCCTGCCGGCCGCAAATCAATCTGCCGTCCGTCGATGAACAGGTAAGCGATGCGCGTCGTACGGTCCAGCAAGTTCCCGCGCACGACGGTCAGGTTCGCAATCTTTCCTACCTCGAGCGAGCCCAGCCGATCAGCCACATTAAGAATTTCCGCGGCCGAAAGTGTCATGGCTTTAATTGCTTCATCAGCAGAAAGCCCATTCTCGACTGCCTTGCCCGCGTTGCCGCGAAAGTCATCCATCGAGGTCAGTCCGTCTGATTGGAAGGCGAACTTGACCTTGGCCGCCGCGAGCCGCCCCGCGCCCTTGGGTGCTTCGACGCGAGCGCGCAGAATTCTCAAGGGTTCGGGATCAGCATCAGCTGACGCCGCGGTGGTGCGTCGCGGAAAATTCAGCGAGAGCAGCACCGGCATTTGCGCGTCGCGCAAACGATCGGCAACCTTCCAGGCTTCTTCGCCACCCGCAATGATGCCGCGCAGCTTAAACTCCTGGGCCAGGCCGATCGCGCGCTCAATTTCGCGTTGGCTATCGGCATGAAATACGACGGGCATCTGCCGATTCAAAACCGGGATGAGCGCCGCGAGTGATTTGTCGGGCTCAGGCCGGCGCACACCGCGCGGCGATCGCGCATAAATTTTTTGCCCTTCGTCATATCGCTGCGCATCCAGAAAGGCTTGCCGGATCGCGGAGAAGACACCCATCAGTGATCCCGGATAACCTCCGCGCAAGGATGTGAAGCCAATGTGCAGGGCGACGGGCGAACGCACAATCATTTCCTGGGCTGAGTCGCCGGCGAGATTTATGAGGGCGGACTGTCCGATGAAGATTCCGGTTCGCGGCGCTGTCAACGCGCTGGTGATGCCGGCGTTGCGCTCGCCGTCAATTTGATCACCGCCCGGTCGCAAATAGTCGGCCGCCTGAATCTCGGGCTGCAACCCGGCCGGTTGGGTTGAATTCACCGCCGACGCCATCGGCGCCGCGCCGCCACCGCCGAATCCACCACCACCGCCGCCACCACCTCCACGGCCGGCGCCGGGCGCCGGTGATGGCTGTGGCATGCCCAGGCTGGTGTTGGCGTCGATGAGACCGGGATAAACGGTAAGTCCCGCGCCATCGATGACGCGCGCGCCGGCGGGCGTTGCGATAGTCGCCCCGACTGCAACGATCAATCCATCGCGAATCACGATTGTGCCTCGTTCAATCGCCGGTCCGGACACCGGTACAATGCGCGCATTGGTGATCGCATACGTCTCAGTGCCGTCAGGGTTTGCCTGTGATGCTCGCGGCAGTCTGACGACTGAAACGGTGATCGCCAGAAGGATCAAACCGCAGAATAGTTTTCGATTCAGCATTGGAATTCTTCTTTCGGATTGGCAGGCTTCGCGCGCTTTCCGAAAAGATCGAAAGCGCGTCGAACCAGGACTCTAATTGACTTTAGTTAGCAGCTAAGAGCGCGGATGATAATTCAGGTCAGGTGCTGATGCAAGGCAGTGTCTACGAAGCGGGTAATAGTTTACGTCACCACTTCATCCTTTTTTGACTGGAGCGCCACCGTCTCGGTTGCCCGGCATTGTAAGCGGTGCATGCAAGCGAGGACGCTGGCGCTCCAGACCGTTTACCACTTGATCGATCCTTCTTTCGACGTATCGATTTGCGCGAGGTCGCTCGAGGCCCCGTAGAAAAAGCCTTTCATGTTGTCGATGAGAAACGCCTGGGCTTCAGGGTTCGTCAGATCGAGACCGTAGTGGTTGATGATGCGCGTTTGCGTCTGGAGCCATTCCGCCCAACACGGCTGGCAAACTTCGGTTGCAATCTTTTGCCCCACGTCGGTTGGCAGCGGCGCATAGCCAAGGGGCGCGCGTTTTTGCTCGCAGCGAGCGCATTTGATTTCGTCAGGCATGAATCGTCTTCACCTCGCGGCAAGCGTAGCGCAAGTCTGCAAGTTAAGCCACTTTGCGTGTGTCAGAACCGCGAGCGGTAGCGACCGGATCAAGATATTTCTAAAAGACGTGATCGAGTTTTGGAGCCGATCGGGCGACCTTATGATCCGGTCGCTACCGCTCGCGGTTCTGACACGACGACGCACTCCAAATCACTTCTGCGCATCCCGAATCGCCTTAATCGTGTCGTCATCGCTCGGCCGGAACAAACCCAGAGGCCGCACGTCGCGATAACGAATCACCCCCTGCGCATCGATCACAAAAACTGAACGCGCAACTTTGCCGGGAATCAAAGACTGCGCACCAAACATATCGGCGACCTTCCGATCGACGTCGGCCAGGAGGCGCAAAGGCAGTTCGTGATTTTCGGCAAAGCTCTTATGCGATTCGACTGTGTTGGTAGAGATGCCAACCACTTCGGCGCCGGTCGCCGCGTAGTCTTCCCAGCGGTCGCGCACCGAACACATCTGCCGCGTGCAAATGGGCGTTTCGTCGCCGGGATAGAAAAGCAGCACGACGACTTTGCCGCGGCTGTCGGACAAACGCCAGTCTTCGCCGTTGCCGTCAGGCAAGACGAAGTCGGGCGCGGTGCTTCCTTCCTGGGGATGTGAAGTTGCCAACTATTTCATTAGCGCGGCGAGGGTCGCCGCCGCGACCTGGGTGCGAACCTCGATTTCGGTTCCACGGGCCGTTACTTTCAGATTGTCGAGCGCGCCTTGCGCCAGGTCCCGTCGCGGTTGGGCCAGGCGACCGACAAAGAGAGCGCCAAGTTGCCGCAGGCCTTCGATCGTGTCGCTGAGATTTTTGGCCGCGTCGGCGGAATCTGTGCGCGCGACGATCATCATAGTCACATCATTCTGCGTCGAGCCAACCGATCCGTAAGCTTGTTTGATCGAGCTGATGTCTTTGGCAATCGTATCATTGCCGATGTCCAGCTGCGCCAGCAGCTCGGGCGAAAGATTGGCGCCGAAGCCCATCACCGCGTTTGGATCTTTCGTCGCCAGCGAAATCAATTCGGCAGAGGCGCGACCAGCTTTGCCGGCATCAATCGCCGCCTTCACATTTGCCGGCGTTCCCAGCGCCAGGGAATTCTGATCGAGCGCGCAAATCGCCAGCTCGTTGATCTTCATATCGACAAGTCCGAGCAATTTGATCTGATCGTTGACGTCGATAATTGTGATCGTCGCGCCGCGATATTTTTCTTCGCGACTTTTGCCGGCGGCGGCTGTGCGAGCTGAAGCCGCGACCGCCTTCGCGTCAAACGTTCCATGCGCGATCACGACCGTCTCGAGTTTCGTCGTGGTCGTGTTCGGGTAAATGTAGCGCATGCCCACGGCCACGCGATCGAAGGTGCGCAGATCGACACCGGTCTTTGTTTTGAACTTATCAATTTCGGCGTTGGCTTGCGCGAGCTTCGCCGGGTCGCTACCGAGGATGCTTGGCATGGTCTCGTTAATCATCCGCTTGATATCGACGATTGAGACCGCGTCAGAGGCGGGCAGATAGCTGCCGATATTCGGCGCCGACGGCGTCTTGGTTTTTTGTCTTTGTCCGACAAACGTCAAAGCCGAAACGAGAATAATTACGCTAACGCCGGAAATAACGGCGAATATTGAAGTAGCTGATTTTTTGTTCACAACACTTACCCTTCCTGATTCTTTACTCATGGCAGTGCGATGCACGGTCGAAGCGCATTGGTTGGCTTGCAACGCTAAACCCGCTCAAACAGCAAGGCGATGCCCATGCCCCCGCTGATGCAAAGCGTCGCCAATCCACGCTTAGCTTTTCGCTTTTTCATTTCATGCAGCAATGTCGTCGTAATGCGGACGCCGGTGCAACCAATCGGATGGCCGAGCGCAATCGCGCCGCCGTTCACGTTCAGACGATCGGGATCGAATTGGAGATCGCGATCGCAGGCGATTACCTGCGCCGCGAAGGCTTCGTTCAGTTCAACTAAATCGATGTCCGACAATGCGAGTTTCTGTCTTTCAAGTATGGCCCGCGTGGCCGGAACGGGACCGATGCCCATGATCTCCGGAGCCACGCCCACGATCTCGTAATCGACGAGCCGCCCGAGGGGCTCCGCGCCGGATTCTTTTAAAGCCGCTTCACTCATGACCATGACCGCGGCCGCGCCATCGGTGATGCCCGAAGAATTGCCGGCCGTGACCGTTCCGTCTTTCGAGAATACAGGCTTGAGCTTGCGCAAGTCTTCGATCGACGCGTTGGCGCGCGCGTGCTCGTCGGTGACGAAGGCCGTGACATTCCCTTTTCGATCTTTCAATTCCAGGGGAACGATCTCTTCATCAAAGCGCCGGTCATTCATCGCCGCCGCGGCGCGTTGTTGCGAACGCAGCGCGTACTCGTCCTGTTCATCGCGCGCGATTTCGTATTGGCCGGCAAGCTTCTCGGCGGTTTCGCCCATCACCAACCCCGAAAGCGGATCGTTGAAACCGTCGCGATACATGCCATCGACCAGATCGACATGGCCCATGCGCGCTCCCCAGCGCGCGCCATCGGCAAAGTAGGGAACGCGCGACATGCTTTCCGTACCGCCGGCCATGACGATGTTCGCTCGACCGAGCATGATTTTTTCCGCGGCGAGAATGATTGCGCGCAAGCCCGAGCCGCACGCCTGGTTGACGGTGAACGCCGGAACTTTGTCAGGCGCGCCGGCGCGGAAAGTAATCTGGCGCGCCACGTTGGGCCCGCCTCCCGCTTGTCGCGCGCAGCCCCAGACCGAGTCGTCCAGTTGATCGGGTCGCACGTTGGCGCGGCGCAAACTTTCTTTGGCGGCGGCGGTTCCCAAATCCGCCGCGCTCCACGAAGCCAACGAACCGCCGAATCGTCCAATCGGTGTGCGCGTGGCCCCGGCTAAATAAACTGCTCCCATCGTTAAGAAACCAATCGACAAAAAGATTCTTGCGAAAAAGTGTCACAGACTTCAGTCTGTGATTTTCTCTGCGACAATCACAGACTAAAGTCTGTGCCACTTGAAATGTCGATGTTAGCATAGCGCGCGATGTCTCCCACAAAGCTCACCAAAACCGTTGACGCAGTGTCCTTCGTCGACGCTGAGCGCGAGCTGCGCGAAATAGTCAGCGCCCAGACGCATTGGTTCATATCAGAAGACGGGCGGGCGCCGTTTGAAGTTAACAACGGCGAGTTCGATTTTTCGTTTGCGCACGGACGTTTGATGTTTTCGTGTTGGACGCACCGAGGGTCACGCGTCTGGCGCGTTAACGAGTGGAACTGGAGCGACGACAAGCTTCTGCCGAAAAAGAGCCGACGCATGGGCGCGGAAGCTGCGACGCTTGAACTCGTGCCACGCGCTTCAGCCAAAGCGATCGTGGCCGGCATCGCGGCGGCACGACAGTCGAGATGCGAGCAGCTCGCAGATTTAGTGGCACAGACTTTAGTCTGTGATTCCTTTCTCGAACACGAAGAATCGCCTCAGGACTCAAAATCTCAGGGACCACGTTTAGATCACAGACTGAAGTCTGTGCCACTTGCAAAGATCGAGCGCGCCGTCCTGAGTCCCGGCATGCGTCGCGATCAGCCTGGTCGTTATGCGCGGATAATTCTTCGTTTGCCACACGCACGCGTTGCTGTCACGGCTACGGTAGCCCTGAGCGATGTTCGCAATGTCGATTCGTTCTTTTCGTCAGCGCTGCTTTGGTTCACGCGTTTGCAAGCGAGTCCGAAGCGGCCGCCGATTGATCGGCTGTTGATGGTTGTCGAGCACAACATTCTGGAAGCGGCCCGCCAAAGACACGTGCTCTTGCGCGATGCATTGCGTCAGAGCATCGAACTATTTGAAATCGATGACGATTGGACAAGGGTTGAGCGGACGACGCTGTGGGAACGAAAGTACCTTTGGCGCAAACGCCTGAGTCGCTTTCCGCCCGTCCATGATGAAGCGCTGAGCGACCGCGTGAACAAAATCGTCGCGACTGCTCCGCACGCCATCGACGTAGTCCGTTCCCGCCACGGCCAGACGCTTCGTTATCACGGGTTGCCATTCGCGCGCGCGCGTCGCGTGATGGAACGCGATCGGGTTTGGTTCGGGATCGAAGGATCGCGGCGGCGGTCGCTTGATGAATATCATGAAAGAGATTGGTTGAAGGTACTGCATGACCTGCAAACCTATCGAGACGAAAGCTGCCGCGATCGAAGGCATTGGTACTATCGCGCCGCCGGCGAGGCCTGGCTGGAATCGATCCTGCGGCGCGACATCTCGAAACTTGATCCCGGTTTGATTGTCGCGCCGTTGCATGCACAGTTCAGGACTTCTCAGGGCGGACCAACGGGCGCCCGACCAATCGATCTTTTGGCGTTACGTCACGATGGTCGACTCGCCGTGATTGAATTAAAAGTCAGCGAAGATCGCGAACACGTCTTTCAGGGAGTCGATTACTGGCGCAGAGTCGAAGCACATCGCCGGCGCGGCCACATCAGCACTGCGAAGCTATTCGGCGATCGAGAGATCAGCGATGAATCGCCGCTGGTTTATCTGGTCGCCCCAACGCTTCGGTTTCATCCATCGTGTCACACCTTGGCGAAAACCATCGCGCCGGATATTGAGGTTTATCGCTTTGATATTAATGAAGACTGGCGCGCGGGTGTGCGGGTTGTGAGACGCGAGCGAGTAAACGCTTGAGGTTGACGGATATTCCTTGACGCCCGACCAGACTTGCGAAAGAATGCCGGCCAGTTAGGCCCCTTAGGTTATGCCTGCCGAGGGCCCGCACCGGGCAGTCCTCGTACAAAAGAACCTGCCTTTCCATCCCGGTCCCTACACACTCATCTGCAAAGGAGGAAAGTCATATGTCTTTCGGAACAGCGATCGGCGAGACCGATCACGACTACTGCAATGCAGCCGCAAACTACGTATGGGTAAACGATTCCGCCCATTTGATCGTCATGATCAAGGAAATCCAGGACCAGTATTCCTGGAGCTATCGCCTGCGTGATTATGAGATAACTCTGTATCCGTCGACGCCTAAATTACCAACCGCCCAGGTAGATATCACTCCAACGGGAACTACTGAAGAATGGAATCCGGGAACGCCCACCGCGGTCTACGATCCCATTGCCGAAAGGTTGCTTTATATTTATGTCGGTAGTGACGGCAATGTCACTGCCTCACACACCTATCACGACCGTCAAATCCTGGTAGACTCCCGTGGCCACGGCTTTGTAGTCATCACCACACCGAGTGGGTTTATGGTGCTTACCGCTGCCGGCGACTGCTCAGAAATCTATCTAACCACCTACATTTGGCAAAAGCCAGGGGCCAACCCGACCTTCGGGTTGGATCCGAATAACCCAACGATAACCGTTGCGACCCAGGGACTCGTTGACTCGAGCGCGATGATGTGCGGCGCCGTCATTATGACCTTATCGTTGGCTTCGGGATTTGAGTACACGCTCCACCTTGCGCTTAGGAGCAGCTCGTCAGCTTTTTTTGTGCTGATCCCGATCAACCTCGCGACCGGCTCGAGCCCCTTTCAGATTTCAGATGCGAGCAATTGGAGCCAGCAAACGATCCCGAACTGTCGTCTCTCAGGGATTTGTCTGGCGCCGGATGGGCTGCCCATCGGGTTGTTAAGCAGCAACGGCGATACGCAGTTCCTCCACTACAGCCCTCCTCCTAACGGCTTCGGCTGGTCCACCGACAACACGGTTGGCTGGGAGACTTGGGGACCAATCAGCACGCTCAGTGGCTCAGACGCGGTTCAATTAAGCCTCGGTTATTATTTCTTTCCGAACGGACTGGGAACGAGCACCGATGTCTATCAACTGATCGTCGAGCCCGATGACTCGTACTACGGCTCGTCAGTCGAACACATTGGCACGCTAACCTTGACGGAAATACCTGCGAAGCAGGGCCTCCAGAATATTCTGCTTGGGATTATCGAGGGCTGTCCGCCCGTGCCTCTTGAGAATCTAAATCTGCCGGCGTCGGACGATCCAGGTGTTACTCAAGGCGCGACCACGACTTATTTCTACACTGAGAAGGAGACAATAACCCAAACAATCTCTTTTACTAATGGGTTCTTGCTTCAGGCCTCTGGCGGGACAGGGTTATTCGGTGTCGGAGCGCAGATAAACGTCGAATTCGCTACAAACTTCAGTCACATGAAGCAAACATTAGGGACTGGCACCAGTTGTATCAACATTCCGGAAGAGCTGAGTTTGTTCGGCTCTCCCGGCGTATATCAGGTTCAATCTCTCGGATTGCTGGTGCTCTTGACGAGTGACTTCGGAATCAACCTCTTTCAGTTTTACAACCTCAACGGAGAGATAATGCCCGGGTCGATCAGTTATGCCCAGGTCTTCATGACCAATGGGCAGATGACGACCACCCCCTATGCGATCACTCCTAATCCGAATGTGGATTTAGGTGCGCGGCCATATCTCCCCCCGACGCTCGGAGATCTCAGCACGTATTATCAAGGTGATGGAGATGCTCAAACCTACTACAACGAAAGGGCGCTAAAGTTGGTCGATGGCAACTCCTTCATTCAGGTCCCCTGGTCCTTAAGCAGCCCGAGTAGCGTTACAACCGACTTCCTCGATCAGACGACCGTGACCAGCTCGGTTAGCGTTGATCTGCAAACGATGATCGGCACCACTTTCGGCTCTGACCTAACGCTCGCGCAAGGCTCAATCTCAGCCGGCTACTCATATAGTTACCAGAACTCACGGAGCGTGACCCAATCAACCGACATTGGACTGGGAGTTATCGTGGGGCCACTACAGGGTACGACCGAAACTCCGGACGCGTATAAGTCATACTCCGATTACTCGGTCCAGGTGTATCAACTCAAACCCGATCCGCTTTATTGGGAATGGCTGGTGGATGATCTCGGGGCAGGCTCGACTACTTTGCAAGGCATTGCGCCCGGCGCACAACCATGGAAGATAGTCTACCTGGTTACAGGAAGCAGCATTAACAATTCTCCCAGCCCCACGGCGCCAATAGTGACAATTGGGTCTGGCGATCTCAGCGACCCATCGCAGTGTCCGAATCCTCCGTGGGTGCCCAACTATCAGGTACGTTACGCCGTTAGCTTCTATGGCGGCACGGATCCAAACAATCCGGAATGGGAGACTCCTAAAGGAGCCTGGTCGGGCTGGCAAACCAGCGCGACCAATTGCGGTGGGAGTCTAAGCGCGACACCGGTGGCCCCTCCGAGTTGGTCCGATAACAATGGGATCGGCCGTAAGGTTTATCGTCAGTTTCTCGGTTCGATCCCCGAGTACGTCGGCTATATTCCGGACAACACCACGACGACTTTTGTCGATGGGGTATCGTCGACTAGTGCGGCGGCCTGAGGTAGTTGCGGACGGAAGGTCACGGCGCTGCTTGAAACTGAAGCGTGAACGGGCCTAGGTCGTCAATCGCCGATAAATGCCCGGCAATCTCTCAGGCAGAGTCAGTACGTCGTCGATAATCGTATAACCAACCTCGCCGTACAGGTCCTTCAGTTCGCTCTCTGATTCGCGATCGATCGTGATGCAGAAGGGCGTGATGCCGGCCACCTTCGCCTGGCGCAGCGCTTCGCGCGTGTCCTCGCGCGCGTAACGCGCGTCGCCGTAATCGTGATCGTAGGGACGGCCGTCGGACAAGACGATCAGCAGACGCGTGCGCGCCTCTTGTCTTTCGAGCTTAGCCGTGGCATGTCGAATCGCCGCGCCGAGGCGCGTGTTGTTTTGATAGGTGATGCCGCCGATGCGCCGCATTACTTCGTCGGAATAGTGCTCCTGAAAATCTTTCAGCACATAAAACTTTACGTTGCGCCGGCCTTCGGAAGTGAACCCATTAATTGAGTAGACGTCGCCGACAGCTTCGAGCGCTTCGCTCATCAGGACGAGCCCTTCCTTTTCGATCTCGATGATGCGGCGGCCCGGGTGCGTGTAAGGCTGCAACGGATGGCGGCCAATCGTGCGCGCGGTTGATGACGATTGATCGAGCAGGAAAGAAACCGCGACGTCGCGGCGCCGGCGCAAACGCTGAGTGTAGATGCGCTCTGACTGCTGGCCGTCCGCGCGCCGATCGATAAAGAAATCGACGACAGCATTCAGATCATAATCTTCGCCGTCCAGTTCGTTGGTAATGCGGGTCAGGTTCTCAGGCTTCATCAACTGAAATTGATGACGAATAGACGAGACGACGCCTTTGTATCGTTCGCGCGTATCATCGACAAAGTCGCGGCTGCCGCGTTTTACTTTCTTTTCCACCACGCGACACCAGCCGACGCGATGATCGACCAGCTCGCGGTCCCACTCGTCATAGTTGAATGCAACTTCGCCGGCTTCGAGATCCTGCTCCGGCATTTCACCTTCGCTCCACGCTTCGCTGCCGTCGAGCTCGTCAAATTCTCCTTCGGGTTCAGCGTTCCAAGCATTGAAAAGTTCGCGCGCGTCGCGACGCTGAGGTTGGCGATCGGCCTCGCGCTGCGTCTGCATCTCTTCGGCCAGTTTGTCGGCGTGGTCCTGATCCATTTCGTCAGGTATTTCGATTTGCTGTTCGGCATTTTCCAGCGCGATCGACTCGAAGAGCGAAAACACCCGGCTGGTCGCCATCAGTGTGTCGGCGACGGTTCGTTCCGATCCATTCAGATATTCGGCCACGATGGTTTCCAATTCCGAAACCACCTGCCGATAGAACTCGCGCGCGTCATCCCGCGCGCCGCCCAGCATCGTGACTTGAAAGAGCAGCTCGAACGGAACCAGGGCCGGCGGCAGATCGATAATCTTGGGGCGGCGATTTCTAAGGTGTTCGCGAATCAGATCCAGGTCACGCGCCAGTCCGCGATAATTCTTTCGCAGGCGGCGATCGATGCGACCATTTTCGAGCGTGCCAAAAATTCTGCGCGCGAGCGCCGGAATCGGAAACAGATTCAGCACGTCGAGGTGACGCACGCTGTCAGGCGGCGCCGCGTTTGAACGAGCGGGTTTCGCAGCCCCAACCTGCGGCACATAGCCATCGTCCGCAAACCCGGCCAGCTCGTCCTGGTTCGCGGGATCGTAAAGCTCAGCCAGCGCCGCATACGCTGCCAGCAAATCTTTCGTTCCTCGATCGTAGGTTCCAAACTCAATCTGTCCGGCGGCATGCGCTGTGAGCACTTTATAGAGGCGGAAGTCCAAGGCTTCATCGCCGAACTCGGACACTGACGACGGCAGATGAATGGTGCGGCCGTCGCCGATGCGCGATTCGGCGGGCACTGCTGCCAGCGGCGCGATCTCGACGGTGCGTCCCGTCAAACCTTCGACGTACAAACGCAGCAAGTGCTGAACCGATTCCAGCGCGACGCCGGCATCGCCCGCGCGCAGCGCTTCGTTGCTGCTGCGCGTCTCGAGCGCGTAGTAGCTGCGGCGGGCGCGTGTGTCGCCAGAGATCATCCCGGCGCGGGCCCAATTTTCGAATTGTTCGATGGATACGGTTCGCAACGCTTTGGCGCTGGAACGGAGGCACGCGAGCGCGGCCTCTGAATCGACGCGGCCGACTTCGCGAGTCAGGGAAATCACTCGCTGCGCGAGCCGGTTCGCTTCGTGATGATCTTTCATCGCCGCGACGCTGGAAAAAAACGTCGGGCTGGCCCGAATGAAAGCTACCAGACCTGCATTTCCGTGCGGCGCGATCGCCCAAAGCAATTCGATCCAGGCGTCAAAGCAATCCGGCAAAATACGCAGGATGTCGCCGCCGGAAATCAGCACATGCAATGCCGCCGCGCCACCGCGCTCGAGAAAGTTCCGCGATCGCTTCATCAATCGGCGCGACTGATCCGCATCAAGTTGATCGATCGCAGCCGGCAGACACACCCACGCGTCGGCCGCTATGCCGCCCGCGTGTTCGGCGAAGGCTTTCACTAACTCGATCGCAGCTTCAGTTAACCCGTCATTGTTTAGAGGCGGGCTACTGCCCGCCTGCGTCTTCGGATCGGCGGGCGGTAGCCCGCCGCTAAACTTATTGGAATTGAGAGCCGCAACGATTCCCGGTGTTGCATTCAGAAACTCAGAACTGTGTTTGGCCGATCTTCGCGAGATGGCTCCGGCGACCTGGTAGATCGATGCCAGCAACTCAGTTTCGTGAATCTCTTTGGCCAGTGCGGGCGCTGCGCGAAATGTTTCCGCCGCCGTCGTGGCTGACAAAATCATTTGGCGAGCGCAGACCTGAAAAACAAATGGACGAGTGGCGGGCGATACCAGAGAGAATTCACCGGCGCCGGCCGCGAAAAAACTCACGCCGTTTTCGACATCGGTCATCGTGAGGCGTCGTCCGAGTTCTCCCCAGGCGCGCAGTTCCGCCGGCTCCAGAACCTGGGCGACCGCGGGAGTCGCGCGCAGGAATTCAATACTCGCCCGCAGTGAGACTGCGGCAATCAGCGCGCTCGTCTCCAGCGCAGCCCGCGTATGCTCCAGCGGCAGCGTGCTTATTTCGCGCAGCAAGCGCGCAATCGTGCGGCGCTCGGTCGGGTTCTTGACCGCGCGCAGGCGCTCGTCGATTTCTATGTCGAGTGCATCTGGCTCCGCCTTTTGAGAATTATCCTTCACAATCGCCTTCTGAAAATCATCGTGACGCCCCGCGGAAATTCCCGCCTGCTAAAGACCCTGAATCTAAAAACCGCGAAGCGGTTTTCGCCCTTCAGCCCAACGTTGCCAAAGGCTACGTTGGGTACCGAGTCTCATGGGTTCTGCAACCCTGTCAGGGTTGCCGCCCCCCCTTATCGATTGGATCCCAAGGTAGCCGAAGCGGCAACCTTGGGCTTTGTTCAAATTAACCGCTTCGCGGTAGATCTTGCGTTATGGAGCGCCTATGCCAATTCAATTCCTCTAGACAACAAATCAAAAAACAGGCCACTACCTATTGCTCCAATGATTTCTCTTGATCCGGAGCAATGATATTAATATGCTCCGCAGGTCTTTCGAGTCCGACTCCGATCCACGATCAAACCAATGTTCCCACGTCAACCCCAGACTCGCAATGGCTCCGGCGCCAGGCCCAGACTCAAGTTACGGCTAAATCTTTTTCTGTTTGTTCTCTGTTTCGCTGCGGCCTCGACCACGTTGATGGCCCAGCCAAAATGCCAGCCACCCGCCGTCTCGCCCAATCGGGGAAACATCTTTAGCGAGGAACAGGAAATGGAGTTGGGTGATGCGGTTGCGGCCCATATTGAGAGCAGCCTGCGCATCATCGACGATGACGAGGTCATCACTTTTCTGCGACGGATCGGGCAAAGGTTAACCGCGCAATTTCCTGCCACGAAATTTCGATTTCAGTTCTTTATCATTGATAGCTACGAAGTCAATGCTTTTACCTTGCCGGGTGGGCGCATTTACGTAACTCGCAAGCTGATCTCATTTGCCAAAACGGAAGACGAGCTGGCGGGCGTGATCGCTCACGAGATCGGACACGCGCTGGCCCGCCATATCGCCAATGACATGAGCCTGTTGTGGAGAGAAAGCCTGGGCGTGACGCAGGTGGGAGATCGCAAAGACATCTTTGAGAAATACCATTCGTTCGTCGACACCCGTTTGGCGAAGCCCAAAGTTGGCGAAAAAATTGGTTCGCGCGAAGACCGCGATCAATACGTTGCGGACATGATCGGTCTCTATCTGATGACCGGGGCCGGTTATGACCCGCAGGCCCAGGCCAACTTCTGGGATCGCTATCAGGAGACGAAGGGCAAGACCGGCAGTTTCTTTTCGAACCTGTTTGGGACGACGCGGCCCGAGCAAAAACGACTCGCCGAAATGTTTCGCCAACTGGCGCTGCTTCCCGCGGAGTGCAAAGGGCAATCAGCTCGCCCCAGTCAAAGTGAATTTCAAAAATGGCAGAGCGCGGTCGTCAATTACACGCAATTTCGTACGCGCGAATCGTTGCCGGGATTAATACAGAAAACGAGACTCGACCCGCCACTGCGGTCAACGGTTTATCACCTTCGCTTCAGTCCGGATGGAAAATATATGCTGGCGCAGGACGACTCGGGCATTAGTGTGTTGACGCGCGAACCGTTTGCACCGGTCTTTCGCATTAACGCGTCCAGTGCCTATCCGGCTCAATTCACGCCTGATTCGCGGCAGGTAATTCTTTACACGCCCAACCTGCGCGTCGAGATCTGGAGCATTGGCGAACGCTCACTCATCTCGGCGAATGAAGTAGTCATGCGCATCTCTTGTCTGCAGACGCGGCTTTCACCTGACGCCCGGACGATTGCGTGTCTCGATGACAATGCCGGCCTGTTGTTGATTGACGTCAATGAGGGCACGCCGTTTTTCGAGAAGAAATCATTCACGCGTCCGAGTTTATTTGAGCTGCTGGTGCGGGTTGAATCGATCTTCTCGGCGCGTGGGCGAATTCCCGATGAGGGCGACTTCGTCAACATGGCTTTCTCGCCGGATGGCCGTTATTTCTTAGCCGGTGATCACAGCTACGATATCGGAGCGTATGGCGTGTCGGACAAGAACAATGCCGCGGGCTATGATCTGAAACAGAAACTCCCATTGACAATCAACTCGGACATGAAGCGATTGGTGATTGGCGGCGTTGCCTTCGTGGCGCCTGACCGAATCGTCGGCAATTACTATGACGATCGAAAGAAGTCAGGCCTGTATTCGTTCCCGGAAGGCACGCCGATCGAACAATTTGAAACTCCCATCGCGCACTTCAGGTCAATAGCCCGGGGCAACTATCTGCTCATCGACGGCGGAGGTCCGGTAGCCGGCGCTGTTTTTGATTTGAAGTCGAAAAAATATTTTCGCCCGGGTCAGGAACGGCTGTTAGACGTGTTTGAGGAAACGGGGGCCACGGAAACTCAGCGCGGCGAGCTGGCGCTTTACGGACTCAAAGGTGAAGCGCCGAAGATTCTGCCGATCCCTGAGAATCCGCTGGGCCGTTTGTATGCCGCGAATTTGTCTCCAGACCTTAAGTATCTCGCGTTGTCGGGCAGCGTGCGCGGCGGGGTGTGGGATCTCACGGATGGGAAAATGTTGGTCTACATCCGCGGGTTTCGCGGAGCTGGGTTTTCTGATGACGGAATGCTGTACATGGATTTCCCCGCTCAGGACCAGAATCCGCGCGGCATCGCTCACTTTGATCCGGTGCAGAAAACCGTGGCCCGTGACGCGACTGTCAAATTGCGCAACGCCGTTCAATATGGAGACGTGCTGATAGCGTCCAGGCCGAAAGCGGAAATGAGAAATGGCAAAGAGTATTTTGACTGGTCAAAGGTGACGATGCTGGAAGCATACGACGCCAAAACCTACTCGGTGCTCTGGACTCAGGAATACGTCGAAGGGTTGCCCAGTTACATTCCGGACGGATTTTTTGGCACCGTAGTCCTCGCCTGGTTGGGCGATGCAAAAGCCTTCGCCGCGGAACTTAAAGAGGATCCAAACCTGACCAAACAGTTGGGAAACGCGAAAGACGCGGCGGACAAATATCTCTTCAAGATTCTCGATCTGAAAACCGGAAAAGCGATTGCCCGTTTAGTTGTCGATACTAACCACCGCTCATTCAAGATTGTTGATGCGATAGCGATCGGGGACTACTTCGTGGGAATGGACAATCAGAACCGGGCGCTGGTGTATTCGATTTCCAGCGGCAGGTTGCTGGGACGCGTGTTTGGCAATCGCGCCACGTTAAGTAAGGCCGCGAACCTGCTTTGCGTTGAGAACGAAAGTGGCCAGCTCATTTTTTATGACCTGACGTCGTTCGAGAAGCGCGGGCAAATCAGTTTTGCCGACCGGATCAAGTTTGTAAGATTCAGCACCGATGGAAAGCGCGTGGCGGTTTTGACGGCGAATCAAACCATCTCAACCTTTCAAATCGCGGCGCTTGATTCTGCTTCGCCTAAATGACGGTGGATTTGCCCAAAAACTGTACGACACGGGCATTCACTCAATGAGCTGCGGAGCGGCGCCCAGAGCTAAGCCCAGGGCGAGTCTGCGAGCCCTGGGTTAGCGCGTGAAAAATTGTTGGGAGCTGCGGAGCAGCGTCAGAGATTGCTTGCAAGAATTTCTCTAATTGACCTAATCACTCCAAAATCAGCATCAGCCTTTGCCTCTCAGAATCATTATTTGATTCGCGCTATGATCGTAATCATGTCCTACACGAATCTGAAATATCTCTGGGAGTGATTCGTTCGCTGCTGCCAACAATTGTCGGTGCGTGGCCCAGGGCTTGCAAAGCCTCTCCCTGGGCTTAGCTCTGACCGCTGCTCGCAGCTCGTTGGGGCTCATTGCTTCGCTGCTGACCAATTCTAGATCACCGTAGTCACGATCTCGCGAATGCTTCTTTGCAAATCGCGGTCGTCGGTGATGGGTGAGCACATCGCAACTTCGGCGGCGCGTGTCGGCGGGATGCCGTGCGAGATCAGTTGCGCGGCGTAAATCAGCAGACGCGTCGAGACACCTTCTTCCAATCCATGCCCGCGCAGGTTGCGCACTTTCTGTCCGATCAAAACCAGATCGCGCGCCGTGCCTTCATCGACGCCACCTTCGCGCGCGACGATCGCGGCTTCGAGATCGGCCGGCGGATAATCGAAATCGATCGCGACGAAACGTTGACGCGTGGATTGTTTTAGATCTTTCAGAATCGATTGGTAGCCGGGATTGTAAGAAACGACCAGCATGAAATCTGAAGGCGCTTCGAGGATCGTGCCGCGCTTTTCGATCGGCAAACGCCGGCGATGGTCGGTCAACGGGTGAATGATCACGACCGTGTCCTTGCGGGCTTCGACCACTTCATCGAGATAACAGATCGCTCCGTGTCGCACCGCTGACGTCAGCGGGCCGTCGTGCCAGACGGTCTCTTCGCCTTCGATCAAAAATCGGCCCACGAGATCGGTTGAGGAAAGATCTTCGTGACAGGCAACGGTGATCAGCGGGCGTTCCAGACGCCAGGCCATGTGCTCGACAAAGCGCGTCTTGCCACAGCCGGTCGGTCCCTTCAAAATCACGGGCAAGTGCGCGGCGTGCGCAGCTTCAAACAATCCCACCTCGTTATCGACGGGCAGGTAATAAGGCTCTTCGGCGATCTTGTATTCTTCAATGGCGCGTTCAGGCATGATAATAAACGAAATCAGACGGGCTTCTTTTTGCTCTCAAACTTGATCGATTTTACGAACTCCTCAAACAAAGAATGATCGGACGGCTTATAGAGTTCCTTTGAAATATGAAGATCAACCCAGAACCGATCCACTACAAATTCGGCATACATGTTCTGTTGCCGAATTGGCTGGCCCTGGAATTCGGGGACCAGGAACTCGACGTAACTGACATCGCCAATCTCGGACTGCACTACATTCTGCGGCTTCTCCCAGGCCGGATTACCCGTTTTCCAAACCATGTCGCGACAAGCTTTGCTGCTGTCACAGTTTGTTACCGGCTCGATGTACATCGAAACATGCAGTCCTGACTTTTCATCAATCAGATAGAAATAGGCCGCGCCATCGGGTCTGGATTTGTGATCGGCCATCTTAAAGTTTGCCGCCGGAAACGAAAGCACCCAGGGCGTGGTTGGAGTGGTCAGTTCAATTCGCTTTTCGTCAGCAAACGCGGAAACGCGAGCAGCGAGGATGGCGACGATTCCGATGGCCAGGAGTGAGCTTTTGCGCATATCTCCTTTTCCCCTAACTGGTCAGGCGTTGGCATATTAGCGTGTTGCTATTCGTCAGCAGCCGGAACTCGGATTTGCACAATCTCGGGTCCAACCCATACATATCCCTTGCCGCCGCACGCTGAACAACAAAGACGATCATAGACCTCTTCGTGAGTCGCTCCTGCGGCCGTTACGCATTTGTGACAAGCATAAGATTTCCTGCCACAGAAGCCAGTTCCTCCACAGTGAGCGCATTTTTTAACTTCGCCAAATGATTGCAAAGCCACCGCCTTAAAACATCGACCTCAACTCGTCAGCAGTGATTGAGTGATACGAGTCCGGCTGGTATCTTGATTAAGTCAATATCTTAGCATTCTGCCGGAAAGCCGAACAAACGCGAGTGTCTTTCGCGTGGCGCGGTGAAGGAGAATTGAAGATGCTTAAAACAATTCGTGGAAGTACTTTCTGATAACTCAGCGCAGACGAGTTTCGACAACTTATCGAGCCTTACCGCCGGCGGCGTGATTGTGGATATCGGGACCGGCGACGGTCGCTTTGTGTACCAGAGCGCGCGCGAGAACAAGTCGAAGTTCTACGTCGGGATCGACGCCAACGCGAAGCCGCTCGAGAAGATTTCGATGAAGGCGACGCGCCAGCCGGCGAAGGGCGGCGCCACTAACCTGCTGTTCGTACAGGCGGCAATTGAAAATCTTCCAAACGAACTCAACGACACCGCCGACGAAATTCACATACATTTTCCGTGGGGCAGTTTGCTGCGCGCGATTGCGCTGGGCGACGAGAACGCGTTGCACAGCTTGCATCGCATTAGCGCGGCCGGCTGTCTTTTCGAAGTTGTGATCGGGATCGATCCCGTGCGCGATCAGACTGAAGTTGAACGCCTTAATCTGCCCGCGCTTTCTGACGAATACGTCAAAAACACTCTCGCTCCCAGGTACGAAGCCGCTGATTTCCTCATTCGCGAATCCGGCCTCGTGCTGCCGGCTGATTGGGGACATTTTAAGTCCTCCTGGGCGCGGCGCCTCAAGGGCAACGACAGTCGCCAAGTTGTGTATTTCATCGCCGAGGCGCGAAAATAAGATTCGCATCATGAAAATCGCAGTAGCCATGTCCGGTGGCGTTGATTCGTCCGCTGCCGCCGCCATCCTGAAAGAGCAGGGTCACGAACTCGTCGGCTTTACGATGCAGTTGTGGAATCAACGGCGCGGCATCAGTGTGGACGAGAATGGCGAGCCGCTGCCTTCGCGCTGTTGCTCGCTCGACGATGTTTATGATGCGCGTCGCGTCGCCGAGGAATTAACTTTTCCGTTCTACGTTTTGAACCTCGAGAAGGACTTCGAGCGTGACGTAGTGCAGCCCTTCGTCAACAGCTACTTAAGCGGCGAGACGCCGATTCCCTGTGTTGCGTGCAACAGCCGATTGAAGTTCGCTTCACTTGATAAACTCGCCGTCAGCCTGGGTTGTGAGAAGGTCGCTACCGGCCATTATGCGCGCGTTGACTTTGATCAGACGTCGAACCGTTACCGGCTTCTGCGCGGCCGCGATCCCCAAAAAGATCAGTCTTACTTTCTTTGGGAGTTGACGCAGGAGCAGCTTTCGCGCGCGTTGTTTCCGCTCGGCGAATTATCAAAGAGCGACGCGCGCCAGGCGGCTCGCGACAATCAACTCGCGGTAGCGGAAAAGAAAGAGTCGCAGGAAATCTGTTTCGTTCCTGATGGTGATTACGCCGGGTTCATCGATCGCTATCTCGAAGTTGAGCAGCAGACTGACCGTCTGCCCGGCGCCGGTGAGATCGTGACGACCGCGGGCGAAGTGATTGGCGAACACGCAGGCATTCATCGTTACACGATTGGCCAGCGTCGCGGCATCGGCATCGCCCAGCCGCGCCCTCTCTATGTTCTCGGGATTGATGCAACCACCAATCAAGTTGTCGTAGGTGGCGATGATGAATTGTTGCGTGATGAGTTCACCGCCGCCGGCGTCAACTGGATCGCAATCGACAATCCGGGCGAGCCCGTGCGTGCTGAAGTGCGCGTGCGTTATCGTCATACGGCTGAGCCTGCGACCATTACACCCTTGCCGGATAATCGCGTGCGGGTGCAATTTGACGAGCCGCAGCGCGCGATTACGCCCGGTCAGGCGACCGTCTTCTATCGCGGTGATGAAGTCGTCGGCGGTGGCTGGATCGTGAAAACAGAAGGCAGTAGGCAGAAGGCAGAAAGCAGCACGTAGAATTCCTTCAGCCTACTGCTTTTTGCCTTCTGCCTTCTGCACTTTAAACCTTTTACCCCTCTTGCTCGTAAACACAAGAAGTCGGAAGCCCGACCGTCAGGGAGGGCAACATTCTACGAACAGGCCCTCCCTTACGGTCGGGCTTCTGACACTAAAATTCATTTAGGAAAAACCGCTAATGGCAATGTCAACTACTCGCAAGGTCGTACTGATCGTCGGGGGGATTGTGCTCGCGCTGGTGATGGTCGTCGTGTTCGCAATCGCCATCATCGTTTCCTCTATTCGTGGCGAACAACCATCAATTCAGGACAACAGCGTACTCGCGCTGAGAATCTCCGGCTCAATGCCTGACTATGTCCCGGACGATCCTTTTCGGCGCATTTTTGGCGGCCAGCCACAGTCGTTGAGCAGCCTGCTTGTTCAATTTCGCAAAGCGAAAGCAGATAAGCGCATCACCGCCGTGATGCTGGACATCGACATGTCCGAAGCGGGTTGGGCCAAGTCCGAAGAAATTCGCAGCGCCATCGAGGACTTTCGCTCGACGGGCAAACCGGTCTACGCGTACATGGAGACGGGTCTGAACAAGGACTATTACATTGCCACGGCGTGCGACAAGATTTTTGTGCCGCCGCCGGGCGAGTTATTCACGATTGGCCTGGCTGCCGACGTGATGTTTTTCCGCGGCTCGTTGGACAAGCTCGGCATCTATCCCGACATGTATCAGATCGGAAAATACAAAAGCGCGGGCGACACCTTCACGCAGAAACAGATGACCGACGCGCACCGTGAATACATCAATTCGTTGCTTGACGATTTGAACGGGCGCTTTCTCGACGGCATCGCCAAGGCGCGTAAGAAATCGGTCGATGAAGTGAAAACCCTGATCGACGATGCGCCGTACAGCGCGGCGAAAGCGAAAGAACTTGGATTGATCGACGGCGCGATGTATCGCGACGATGTCGAGAAGGAACTAAAAAAGCGACTCGGGTATGGAGAGAACAGCGATCTTCACATCGCTCGCAGCGGCGATTACAAACAAATCTCGCAGGAGTCTCTGGGCCTCAACAAAGGCGAGAAGATCGCCATTGTTTACGCAGCCGGCGATATCACCTCGGGCAAATCCGTCTTCGGCGGCGAAGGCCAGGAGACCATTGGCTCTGACTCGTTGGTCAAAACGATTAACGAGGTGCGGGACGATAAATCGATCAAGGCAATTGTGCTGCGCATTGATAGTCCCGGGGGATCAGGCCTGGCTTCCGACATTATCTGGCGCGCGATTGAAGCGGCCAAAGCCAAAAAGCCTATCGTGGTTTCGATGAGCGACGTCGCGGCCTCGGGCGGTTACTACATCGCCTGCAACGCGAACAAGATTGTGGCCGAGCCCTCGACCATCACCGGCTCAATCGGAGTCGTCGGCGGCAAACCCGTGATTAAGGGATTCTATGATTGGATTGGCGTATCGAACGAATATGTCTTGCGCGGCAAGAACGCCGGCATGTTTCGCGAATCGGAAAAATTCAGCGACAGCGAGCGGGCCAAGTTCCAGGAGTTTCTGAAGCAGACCTACGATGATTTCACTTCGAAGGTCGCGAAAGGGCGCGGCAAGGAACAAACCTACATCGACTCGATTGGTCAGGGCCGCGTCTGGACCGGTAGCCAGGGACGAGAAAAAGGTTTGGTGGATGAATACGGCGGCGTCGATAAAGCGATCGAACTCGCCAAGCAGCTTGCCAACATCCCGGCGGACAAGAGCATTCAGCGAGTAATTCTGCCGCAGCCGCCAAGTTTCTTTGAGCAACTAATGAACTCAGGCGATGACGGCGGTGATGCAGCCCGGGCCACCGCGCAGGCAAAACAGCGCGCGGAAATTCTTTCGGTCTTTCCAGAGGACGTGCGCGAAACTCTTCGCTACGCGCAATTGCTGGATCGCGCCAGGAATGGCGAAGCGATTTATTTGATGCCGTTCCGTCTGCGGATAAGGTAGCTAGTAAAACACGGGGCAATAGCCCGACCCGTAAGGGAGGGCGTCTAACGCGGCGGTCACGCCCTCCCTTACGGTCGGGCTACTGCCCCGCTCAGCATCATGCGAATTCTTCTGGTCGAAGATGAACCGCGGATGGCGAATGTCATCGCGAAGGGTCTGCGTGAACAAAGCTATGCAGTTGATGTGGCTGCGGACGGAGAAGCCGGTCTCTATCAAGCCTCAATTAATGATTACGACGTGGTCATTCTCGACGTGTTGCTGCCCGAACGCGATGGCTTTGAAGTCTGTCGCGAGCTGCGGGCCCGCGGCAATGTAACTCCTATCTTGATGCTGACAGCGCGGGCGGCGATTGATGATCGTCTGGTTGGATTTGACGCGGGCGCCGACGACTATCTGACGAAGCCTTTTTCTTTTCGCGAGCTGCTCGCGCGCCTGCGGGCTTTGCTCCGGAGGGATTCACAGCTTCGTCCCGACGTGATTGAGATCGAGGATCTGATCCTGGACTCAGGCAGTCATCGCGTTTCGCGCGGCGAACGCGACTTGCAGCTAACGGCGAAAGAATATGCTTTGCTGGAATATCTCGCCCGGCGTGCGGGGCAACTGGTTTCGCGCGCGGAAATTGCCGCACATGTTTGGGATGATTCGTTCGATCCTTTCTCGAACTCAATCGAGGTCTACATCAACCGCCTGCGAAAGAAGATTGACGGAGACCATTCACTCAAACTACTGCACACACGACGTGGCGAGGGCTACATTCTCGAATCGCGAAACGCAAACTGTTAGTGTGCGGATAGTGGCACAGTTTGCCTCCCTCTCGCGAAAGGCAATTACATAGTTGACTCACCTAACCTGGAGCACATCATTTGTTTGCTTAAGGATGATCTCGGCTAGATTCAGCCGCGGAGCGGCAAAAGATCTGTAGCCCATGGCGTGAGCCATGGGATCGCGTTTCTGCGGCTGTTTTTTTACCCCACAGAAACCCACGGCTTACGCCGTGGGCTACAGAACTTCCGCCCGCTGCGCGGGCTGGTTTGTCAAATATCTAGTTGCCCTCCCAAAGGGAGAGGAAGGCAAACCGTCCGCGCCCCCAGCTATTAATCTTCCGTTAAGGTAGCTGTCGGTATACTCGGCTCGAATCGCGAACCGAGTATGACGAATCGAGCGAGACCGTGGGCAATCACCCTGGCGGTGCTATGTGGAATAGTCTGCCTCTGTGCATCATCTCCCGCGCAAATTCTCGCGCCGTCTCCGACTCCTCAGAACCTGCCGGCGAGCCAATCAAGTGCGCAGTCAAATCCGATTACGCTTGACGAAGCGATCCGACTGGCGAACGCGCAGGCTTCGACTTTTCAATCCGCAATCCTAAACGAACGCATCGCTTCGGAAGATGTGAGACAGGCGCAGGCCGCGTTCCTGCCGAAGGTCAGCGCGCCTTTGAGTTACATCTACACGACGCCGGCGTTTGGGTTGCCGCCGGGCGAACCGCGGGCGCCAAGTTTCATCGCGAATGATGCCATCGGCGCGTACGAAGCATTCGTAAACGTCTCGGGAGATTTTGATGTGGCCGGCAAACTGCGCGCGACGCTGCGAAAGAACCGCGCCCTGCTGGCCGCCGCTCATGCCGGCGCGGAAGTGGCGCGTCAAGCCTTGGCTCTGGCGGTGATCGAAAGTTACTACAGTTTGGCGCTGGCGATCGCCGAACTGCGAGCGGCCGAGCAGAACCTCGCGGCTGCCGAAGAGTTCGAATGCATCACAGCACTACTTGTTAGCGGCGGCGAGGTGGCCCCGATTGATCTCACGCGCGCGCAATTGCAGACCAGCACGCGGCGCGATGAATTGGAGCGAGCGCGCGCGAATGAAGTGGTTAGTAGCGGCGCCTTGCGAGTTCTTGTCGGCGTTGATTTCACGCAGACGTTGGTCACGACCGACCTGACGCTGGCCGTACCGTCCGGCATCGAGTTTCAGCAGTTCGCCGCCACGGACGTCCCGCGACGGCCGGAGTTCACTTTATTGGAGCAACAACTGCGCGCCGCTCGTGAAGAGATTGGGATTGCGCGCGCCGCTCGTTTGCCGTCGCTTTCTTATTCAATGAACGGCGGGTTCAATACCGATTCTTTGAAAGCACCAAGACTCAAGGAACACACCGGCATGTCAGCGGCGATCAGTCTGAACATTCCCATTTTTGATTGGGGCGCTGCCAAAAGCCGCGAGCGTCAGGCGCGCTTGCGCGTGCAGATAGCCGAGAACGAAGGCGCGCTCGCAGTTCGCGGCTTTACGCAGCAGTTCTATGCGGCCCAGACGCAGGCCAGCACCGCGGCCGTACGAGTGAGACTGGCGGGTGAAGCGATCACGCTGGCGCAAAAAAATCTCGAAGCTTCGATCGCGCGTTATCGCGCCGGTGAAGCACAGATTATCGAAGTGACCGACGCGCAGACGACGCTAGTGACGCAACGGATCGCCTTCTATCAGGCCATCGCGGACTATCAAATAGCGCTCGGGCGTCTCAAGCAGGCGACGGGACAATGAGATAGGTGTCCGACAAACTTCAGTTTGTCGCACTTTTCGACAAGCTAAAGCTTGTCGGACATCAGATGAGTTAACAGTACTTTCGACGCGTAGCGTCGATCTGAATTTAGCCCGGTCTTTCAAGGCCGGGAAAGTGCGGATGAAGTTTTCGCGTCGCGTAGCGACGCCTGAAACCAAGCGGATTCAATCGTCGCTACGCGACGAGAACTCGCGACCACGCGTTCCCCGGCGTTGAAACGCCGGGCTAAGTTCAAACTGACGCTACGCGTCGAAGATAATTGATCAGAGGTTCCCTATGGGCGTTGAGCCAGACAATATTCGAGACGAACCTTCACAAGGCATCCACGATTACGGCGACGACCCAAAGCACGTGACGACTGTGTACGAAACACCAAGTCATCGTGATGAGTCCCAACCCGCGCGGCGCAGACAGATACTGCTCATCTCGTCAATCGTCGCCGTGTTGCTGATCGTTCTGATCTTCGCGCTAATTCTTTGGCGCTGGCGAAAGGCGCCGGCCGAGGAAGAGACCGCGGTAGTCGTTAGCGTCAAAGTAGCGAAAGCCGAAAAAGAAAGCATCGCCGCGCAGATATCCGCTCTCGGCACGATTTGGCCGCGAGAGAAAGCCGACGTCGGCGCGAAGATTAGCGCCCAGATCAAGAAGATGGCGCTGCTCAAGAATAAATCTGTGCGTGCCGGCGAAGTAATCGCCGTGCTCGAGTCGCGCGATCTTCAGGCCCAACGCGCAGAGGCCGTGGCGGCGCTCAACGAAGCGCGCGCCAGCGAGCGCAGTCTCGTCACGGGAACCATCCCCAAAACAAACGCCGAAGATCAGAAAGCTTTGATGGATGCGCGCGCCAAGGTGAATAACGCGCGCGCGACTTACGAACGGCGGCGCGTGCTGTTTGAGAAAGGCGGCATCTCGAAAAAAGATCTCGAGGCCTCGCAGCTAGAGTTGACGACGGCTGAGGATGAACTGCGTTTGCAGGAGCAAACCATCGCGCTGCGCGCGCGTTCGCTCAATCCCAACGACCGCGCTTTGGCGGCGGCGCGGACCGCGCAGGCCCAACAAAGAGTTGCCACGCTTGACGCACAACTCAGCTATGCGACCATTCGCTCGCCGATAACCGGCATTGTCACCGATCAATTTCAATACGAAGGCGAGTTCGCGTCCGCGGGCGGAAAGCTGGTCACCATTGCCGACACCAGCACAGTGATTGTGAAGGCGCCGTTTTCCGACACGGTCGTTGCGCAACTCAAGACCGGCGACACGGCGGCACTAATTCCGACGGATACTTCGGCGGAAGAAATGAAGGGACAGATAACTCTGCTTGGCCGTTCGAGCGACGCAGCGAATCGCACGGTTGAAGTCTGGGTAACGCTGGCAAATGGAAGCGGACTGTTGCGCGCCAATGGCGCGGCGCAAGTGACCATCTCTGCCAATTCGAAGAACGACGCGATCGTTGTGCCCGCGTCGGCGGTCACGCTCGAATCCAGCAACGCGAATGAAGGGACCGTGATGGTAGTCGATGCGCAAAACGTCGCGCATGAAACGAAGGTTACCGTCGGCATTCGCACGGCCGACAAGATTGAAATCGTCGAAGGGCTAAAGGGCGGTGAGACTGTCGTGATCGAAGGGAATTTCTCTCTGCCGGATGAAACGAAGGTCGAGATTGCGAAGGATGAAGAGGCGAAGGAGGAGGAAAAGAAATGAAAATTGAAAACTGAAAATTGAAAAGTGCAAATTAATCGATTCAGGCCTTCGCCTTATGATCCTCAGGCAACTGAATTGAAAAAGATCCAGCACAACCATCGAGACAATTAAGCACTTTAATTTACATTTTTCACTTTTCAATTTTCAGTTTGCAATGCCTTTTTGGATTGATCGCAGACTAAAGTCTGTGCCACTTTCATGAGCCTTGCTCGCATCGTCTCAAATCAGTCTCGCGCGGTCATGGTTTTGGTTGCGCTGTTGTGCGCGGCCGGTTTGTATGCGGCGTGGCATCTTCCTATCGCAGTCTTCCCGCAGACAGATTTTCCGCGCATCGTGATCATCGTCGATAACGGTGTCGCACCCGCGTCTCAAACTCTCGTGACGGTGACGCGCCCCATCGAAGAGGCGATGAACGGAATTCCCGGCATTGCCCGCATCAACTCGAAGACGGCGCGCGGCTCATCTGAGATAAGTCTTTTTTTTGATTGGAACGTTGATATCGTTGAAGCGTTGCTGTTGGTCCAGTCGCGGCTTTCGCAACTTACGCCCAGCCTGCCGCCCACGGTGGAGATTCGGAACGTCGAGCGGCTGACCTTCGCGGTGTTTCCAGTGGTTGGTTACAGCCTCACGTCGGACACGCGCGACCTTGCCAGCCTGCGGGACCTGGCAACTTACACGATGCGGCCGCAGCTCGCGCGCCTGCCCGGCATCGCCACCGTCGGCGTGGCCGGCGGCAAAGTGCGTGAGTTTCACGTCACCATCGATCCGAATCGGTTGGTGGCGCACAACGTCTCGGCCCAACAGGTTGTCGAGGCCGTGCGCAATGCGAACATCATCGTCAGCCCCGGTTTGATTGAAGAGAATCATCAACTGGAGTTGGCGCTGATTAGTGGCCAGGCGAAAAAGCCGGAAGAGCTGAACAATATTGTCGTAGCGACGGTCAACAATGCGCCGGTCACGATCGCCGACGTGGCGACAGTGGGCGCCGGCGTCGAGCCGCAATACATCCTCGTGACCGCAGACGGCAAGCCGGCGGTTCTGCTGAACGTCAATCGTCAACCTGATGCCAACACCGTCGCGGTCGTTGATGAAGTGAAGAGCGAGCTCCGCACCATGCGCGGTCAAATCCCCAAAGATGTGCGCATCGCGCCCTTCTATGATCAATCGCTGCTGGTGCGTGATTCGATGAAGTCGGTGCGCGACTCGATCATCATCGGGTTGCTGCTTTCCGTTGCAATCCTCTACGCGTTCCTGCGCAACTGGGGCACGACCTTTGTCGCGATTCTGGTGATTCCGGTAACCGTGCTGATCACTTTTCTGGTGATGTGGCTGGCGCGGCTCAGCTTTGATTTGATGACTCTCGGTGGCGTGGCCGCCTCGATCGGATTGGTGATCGACGACGCGATTGTGGTGGTTGAGAACATCTACACGCACATGGCGCGCGGACAATCTCGCAGTGAAGCCGTGCGTACTGCGATTTCGGAAATTACTGTGCCGATCATCGGTTCGACTGTTACTCCGGTCGTGGTCTTTCTGCCATTGACTCTGTTGACCGGCGTGACGGGCGTCTTCTTCCGCTCACTGGCTTTGACTATGGCGGTGGCCTTGCTTACTTCACTGGCTCTCGCGCTGTTTTTCACTCCGGTGCTGGCCGAACGGTTTATTAAGGTGAAGCGCAAAGCTAATCGCGAAAACATTGCTTCCGATGAAAGCGAGTTGAGTCGCGATGAGCGCGAAGAAATTGGCGAGGCGGGCCCGATTCTGCGCGCAATCATTCGTCGCTACGAATGGTTGTTAGGTCATGCGCTCGATCATCGTTGGGTTGTGCTCGTGGTTATCGCTGCCGTAATTGCCGGCTCATATCTGCTGTATAGCCGGCTTGGGTCCGAGTTCCTGCCTGAATTTGATGAGAGTGCGTTCGTGCTTGATTACTGGGCGCCGCCCGGCGCATCGCTTGAGGAAACTGATCGTTTGCTGCGGCACGTCGAACAAATGATGATCGAGACGCCCGAGATCGAAAGTTATTCGCGCCGCACCGGACTGGAGATGGGACTGTTCGTGACCGAGTCGAACACCGGCGATTTCGCCGTCAAGCTAAAACCGGATCACAAGCGATCCACCGCCGACGTAATTTCGCATCTGCGCGGCAAGATCGAAGAATCAGAGCCTACACTTGAGGTCGAATTCGTCGGTATCATTCCTGACGTAATTGGCGACCTTCAGGGCAACCCAGAGCCTATCGAGATCAAGCTCTTCAGCGAAGACGCCGGCGCGCTGGAACATAAGGCCGACGACGTCGAGGCTGCTATCAAGAAAATCTCGGGCGTGGTCGATACCAACAACGGCGTCATCGTGAGCGGGCCGGCCATCACTTTCAAGATCGATCCGCAGCGCGCGGCCCGTCTGGGCGTGACCGCGACCGACGTGGCCAACACCATCACGACTGCGATGACGGGCGACGCAGCTTCTTCAATCATTCAACAGGATCGCCTGATAGCCGTGCGCGTAATATTTCCTTCCGAAGTGCGCACGTCGCTGGATCAGGTTCGCGCGCTGCAGGTTCATTCCTCGTCCGGCACTTTGCTTCGCCTCGATCAAGTCGGTGATGTTGAATATGAGAAAGGCCAGACTGAAATTAACCGCGAAGGTCTGCGCCAGATGGTTTCCGTCACCGGCCGCCTTGAAGGCAAGGATCTGGGAACGGCGATTCAGCAAATCAAGAATGTGTTGAGCAGAGAAGTGAAACTGCCGCCGGGTATGACGGTCGAATACGGCGGCCTATACCGTGAGCAACAATCAAGTTTTCGCGAATTGATAATTTCTTTGATCCTGGCGATCGCGCTTGTCTTCGTAACTTTGCTGATAGAGTTTCGCTCGTTCGCGCATCCGTTTGCCATAGTCACGGGCGCGGTGCTCGCGTTGGGTGGTGTCTTGCTGGGATTGTTCGTGACCGGTCACACTCTCAACGTAGTTTCGCTGATGGGAATGATCATGATCGTCGGCATCGTCGCCAAGAATGGAATTCTGATGCTCGACGCCGTCGAAGATCATCTGGCGGCGGGAGACAGTTTGAGAGAAGCGCTCCTGCGATCAGGGCGGCGACGATTCAGACCGGTTTTGATGACGTCGCTGGCAGCGATGCTCGGCATGTTGCCATTGGCTTTGGCCTGGGGCGCCGGTTCGGAATTATTACAACCGCTGGCCATCGCCGTGATTGGTGGATTGACGATGGCGCTGCTGCTCTCGCTGATCGTGACGCCGACAGTCTATGCGCTGCTGCGGAGAGAAGTGCGATCGGCGCCGGCTGAGTCTTGATGAGTATTGAGACATGAGGTCAGTACCGGAGTGTTAGCGACCGGGTTGCGTTACGTCACGAGACATCTTCGGCATTACTACACCCGGTCGCTACCGCTCCCGGTACTGACCTCTTAGCAAGAAAGGAAGAGTCGCATGATTAACTTAAGGACCATGGCTCTTGCTTTAACGACGGCCATCACGTTGTTCCAAAGCGAAACGGGATACAAAGTCGAAACGCGTTATCCGGTTCCCGGCAACGGTGGCTTTGATTACGTGACTATCGATAGCGCGGCCCGGCGACTTTACCTTTCGCACGGCACGCAAGTCGACGTTATTGATCCAGACAACGGCAAGTTGATTGGGACCATTGCGGACACTCCCGGCGTGCACGGGATTGCCATCGCATCGGAATTCAAACACGGTTTCACCAGCAACGGCCGCGAGAACAAAGTCTCGATGTTCGATCCAACCACGTTGCAGTTAATTAATAAGATCGAGGTGGGCAAAGGGCCGGACGGAATCTATTATGACGCGGCAACCAAACGCGTCTTTACCAACAATCATGGCTCGCATGACATCACTGCGATTGACGCCAAAACCGGACAGGTCGTTGGCACGGTCAAGGTTGAAGGCGACGGCGAATCTGCAGTCATCGCTGACGGTCTGGTCTACGTCAATATCGAAGATACGAGCGAAGTAGTTGTTTTCGATCCGAAGTCGCTGGAAGTGAAGAAGCGTTTCCCCATCGGCGTCGCGAAAGTGCCGACCGGCCTGGCCTATGATGCGAAGACAAAGCGTCTGTTTATTGGCTGCCGCAACGAGCCGAAGATGGTGGTGATGGATGCGGTGTCGGGAAAAGTGATCACCAGCTTTCCGATTGGCCGCGGCGTGGACTATGCGGGTTTTGATCCACAGGCGAAGCTCATTTTCTTTTCGTGCAGCGAAGGGGTCCTGAACATCTTTCACGAAAAATCTGCCGACGATTTCGAGGTTGCCGGCGCGGTCAAAACGCAGCCGAGCGCCCGGACCATGGCCTTCGATCCCAAAACCAAAAAGATATTTCTGAGTGCGGCTGAATATGTCGAGACGCCGGCCACAACTCCTGGCGGCAGACCTCAGCGCAGCATTAAGCCCGGCTCATTCGTCGTGCTGGTTGTTAGCAAATAGAATGGATCGGGATGTTTGATTCGGTTCGCACACGACTGACGCTCTGGTACGCTGGAGTTCTCGCGCTCTCACTCATCGCGTTTGCCTTCCTTGTCTACTATGCCGCCGCTTCGATCTTCTATGAGCGTCAGGACGAGTCTCTGCGCTCAACCGCACAGACTGTTGCCAGCGCTTACACGGAAGAATTGGAAGAAGTACATTCCGTGACGAAGGCGAACGAAGTCCTGCTTCGCGAGTTGGTGTTCCCCAGCCGGTACGTCGAAGTTACCGACGCCAACGGAAACGCTGTAGCGTGGTCCGGAAATTTTTCCGGGAACGGCCTGACGATTCCAACAGCGGTCCTGGTTAACTCACGCGAGCGCAGCGTTGATTATGTCTCGCTGAGTGGCTTACGTGTGGCGGTCGTGCCGCTTTCATCAAACCGCGAACTGGGCTTTGCCGCCGTCGCCGAACCGCTGAGCGTAATTGACGAAGGACTGCGTCGCCTGCGCCGCAATTTCTTTGCGGGCGTGCCGCTGATTCTGTTGTTGGCGTCGGTGGGCGGTTACTTCCTGGCGCGCAAGAGCCTGGCGCCAATTGATTTGATGAATCGGCAGACGCAACGCATCACGGCTGAGAATTTGTCGGCGCGGCTCGACGTGACGAACCCGCGCGACGAGGCGGGCCGGCTCGGAACCACGATCAATGGTTTGCTGGCGCGCCTGGAAGAATCGTTTAAGCAACAACAGCGATTCATCGCGGATGCTTCGCACGAATTGCGCACACCGCTCGCGGTGCTGCGCGGCGAAACTGAAGTGGCGCTCGAAAAGGAACGCGGGCCCGAAGATTATCGCCAGTCGTTAAGTTTTATTAAGGACGAAGCCGAAAGGCTCTCGCGCATCGTGGAAGACCTTTTCATTCTCGCGCAGCAACCCATCGACGCGCCCGCCTTGATGAAAGAGCCAATTGTTCTGAACGAGATTGTTGATGACTGTGTGCGCGCGGCGCAGGTGCTTGCGGCGCGCAAGGCTGTGCGTCTAAGTGCGAATGGCGGGGCGCAAACACTGACGCTGAAGGGCGACGACGAACTATTGAAGCGGATGCTGCTCAACCTGCTCGACAACGCAGTCAAATACACGCCTGAAGGTGGCGAAATCCTGGTTGAGCTGACTGCGAGGGATGGAAGCGCGCGCATCGTCGTGCGTGATACCGGCCAGGGAATTCCGGAAAAAGATCAGCCGCACATTTTCGATCGCTTCTATCGCGTGGACACAGCGCGATCACGCGCGCTGGGTGGCGCAGGGTTGGGTCTATCGATCGCGCACATGATCGTCAAAGCTCATGGCGGCGAGATTGGTGTCGAGAGCGCGCCGGGCGTTGGCAGCGTGTTCACGGTTGAGCTACCACTGATTTAGTAGCATAGGCTTCAGCCTGTGTTGCGTTTCGAATTCACAGACTAAAGTCCTGCGCCAACAATCTCATGGCGGCGAGATTGGTGTTGAGAGCGCGACGGCGTTGGCACTGTATTCACGGGTGAGCTCCCGCTGATTTAGTAGCATAGGCTTCAGCCTGTGATGTCAGCATGATTCCCAAACTGATTAAACTCTGATTGAGTACTTCGACGCGTAGCGTCGATCTGAATTTAGCCCGGCCTTTCAAGGCCGGGAAAGTGCGGAAGAAGTTTTGGCGTCGCGTGCGACGTTTGAAACTAGTGTGAATTTCAGTCGTCGCTACGCGACGAGAACCTTGACCTCTTGGTCCCGGCGTTGAAACGCCGGGCTAAATTCAGACCGACGCTACGCGTCGAAGACACTTGATAAGAGCTTTCTGAAATCAGAGCCACGGTTGTTAGGCTCCCTGCATTTTCCTCAGCGCATCAATGAATTTCCCATCGCTGAATTTCGACGCGCCAACCTTTGTCAGCATCTTCAACTCGCTGAAAAGCTTTTTATCAACTTCCTTGAAGTTGAAGCATGACTTACCCTGCATGCGCCTTTTCAAGTCCGGTGACATCTCTTTCAATAGATCTGGCGAGGCGTACACGGACATCAGATAGAAGCTCACATAGTTTTTCCCGAGCCGCACTCCGCCGAAGCAGAGTGGCTGTTTGTTCTTCATGATGTGATGCGTGTTGAGCAGATAGTAATTATCCGTGTCCTGTGCGACGTCCATTTTCTTCGCGTATGGTTTGAGGATCGCTTTTAGCTCTTCAAAGACCTGCTGGAAATCGGTTTTGTCAGGCATGTAGGTTGCTCCGTCCAACTCGGCGCCCATTAGCCCGAGGCTAACAGTCGGGCAGCAACGGTAGACCTCTCAAGCAAGAGGTGCGCGTTTTCGCTCCGTTAGGAGCGAGATGTTTATAGCACCTGCAATCCAACCTCGACCAAGCTCCTTTAGGGGCGAAATGGCCGCAGGAATTTATTTCGCTCCTAAAGGGGCTTCAGAATCACGGCGGTCCGTGCGGTCTATAAACATTTGACCCCTAGCGGGGTGAAGAAAACAGAGCGACAACTAATCGTTTGTCTTCCAATCTGGCGGAAGCAAACGTCTCCGGCCGTCGGTCGCTATCGCAATTCCCGGTTCGTCGAGTTCCTTCCGATCCCAAAGCTTGCACGTTACTTGCCGGTGCGCTTGATCGAGTGCCTCGCAGTAGTTGGTATAAGTGCAACGGCGGACTTCATTGCCATGTCCGGTGCTTACTTTCACAAACCAATCGGGATCGGCGAGCGCCTGGCGCGCCATGCCGATGATATCCGCATCGCCATTTTGCAGAATCTCTTCCGCTTGCTCGAAGGTGGTGATTCCTCCGGTCGCAACTATGGGCGTCGTGAAACCGCGGGCATTTACCGCGCGCTTGATCTTCGCAACCAGCGGCACCGAACGGCTAAACGGCCCGCGCGGGTCAGATAGCGTTGTCGGCATGCATTCATAGCCACTCTGGCCGGTGTACGGATAAACGGCCTGGCCTACTTTCGGTTGTTCGGCGTCTTCGAACTTGCCGCCTTTCGAGATCGAAAGGTAATCGAAACCAGCCTTCGCGAACTCAACTCCGAAGTAGACTGCATCGTCGATCCGATTTCCGCCGGCGATTACCTCATCGCCGAGATAGCGCACGCCGATTACGTAGTCATCCCCCACGGTTTGGCGCGCCGCGCGATAAACTTCGAGTGGCAGACGCGCGCGATTCTCACGCAATCCGCCATAGCCATCCTTCCGATCATTCAGCGCGCTGAGAAACCCGGCCATCGTGTAGGCATGCGCGTAATGCAACTCGACACCATCGAATCCGGCTACGCGCGCGCGACCCGCGGCATCGGCGAAAATTCCGGGCAGCACCTGTGGCAGATCGTTTATGTGAGGCAAGTGCGTATCAGTTACTCGTTCGCGATAACCAAAGCGCAGCGATTCGAGTTCCCGCTCGTCGAGAACTTGATCGAGAGTCTCGTCCGACGCTGCCTTCAAAAATGCGCGTACGTCCGATTCCTTGGCGCTGCGCCAATGTGAATCGTCCGTCACGTCAACGATGGCGTCGCGATGGCGGCCGGTAATTTTGAGAAAGCGATCGAAAAACTTTGTCGGGTCGGGACGACGCTTGACTGCGAGAAAATCGATGATCTGAATGAAGAGTTTCGTGTGCCCCTCGCTCGCGTCGCGCACGGTCTCGACCAGTTTCTTCAAGCCGGGCAGAAATCGATCGTGACCGATTCGGAGAAGAGGACCGCTGGGAATGTCACGCACGCCGGTGGCTTCAACGACTAATGCGGCCGGGCGGCCTTCGGCGAATCGCCGGTACCAATCCAGATTATCCTGCGTGACGAAACCATCTTCAGTCGCGCGCCAGGGCACCATGGCCGGAACCCAGGTGCGACTTTCGAGCGTCAGCGATCCAATCTCGATTGGTTGAAAGAGCAGCGCGCGCGCGGCTTCACCGGCAGTGGGCCAATGCGTGTCAGGGATTGAATGTTTGATCGGGTTCGCGAACTTCCACATGAGCGAATGCACTTTATCACGGAGTCATTTGGAGTGCGCCGGCAGAGCGCAGCGGCGACGGCGCTTTGAATCTCGTTTTTGCGGCGGATTCCAGCTAGGGCGACTGCCCACGAACTTGCGTGAACAATAGTCCGAAGAAAAGCAATCCAAAGCGCCGTCGTCGCTGCGCTCTGCCGGCGCACTCCAAATGTGAATGTGATAAATTAACGTCCAACCCAAACGGAGCTGCTCTTGACTGACGATCTTCTCAAATACCGCGCTGAATTTCCGATCCTGGAAAAAGCTGTCTACCTGATTTCGCACAGCCTCGGCGCGATGCCGCGCGCGACTTACGATCGTCTGCGTGAGTACGCGGAGATCTGGGCAACGCGCGGCGTGCGCGCCTGGGCCGAAGGCTGGTGGGACATGCCGGTCACGATTGGAAACGAAGTCGCGCGCATCATCGGCGCCGATCCGAACACCGTCGTGATGCATCAGAATGTTTCGATCTGCCAGTCGTTGATTCTCTCATGCCTGTTGCCGCTGCCCGCGAATTCAAAACGAAACAAGATCGTCTTTGAAGAAATGAATTTCCCTTCGGTGATGTACGTGTACGAAGCGCATGCTCGCGAACACGGTTTACAGATCGAAAGGGTGAAGTCGGATGACGGCATCACGATGCCTTTGGAGCGAATGCTCGCGGCGATTGATGAAGAGACGCTGCTGGTTCCGATCTCGCATGTGCTTTTCAAAAGCGCTTTCCTGCAGAACGCGAAAGCCATCACTGAACGCGCGCACGAAGTGGGCGCGACGGTTGTGCTCGATACTTATCAATCCGCCGGCACGGTGCCGTTCAGCGTCAGAGATTTGAATGTTGATTTCGCGACCGGCGGCTCAGTGAAATGGCTATGCGGCGGACCGGGCGCGGGTTATCTTTACGTCCGTCCGGATTTGATTGATCAATTGCAACCCAAGACCACCGGATGGATGGCCCACGAGCATCCGTTCGCGTTTGAGACCGAGATGCATTACGCGCCCAATATCACGCGCTTCCTGCACGGCTCGCCGGCAATCCCCGCCCTCTACGCGGCTGAGTCAGGATACAAAATCATCAACGAGATTGGTGTCGCGGCAATTCGCGAGAACAGCATTCGCCAAACTCAAAAACTTATTGAATTAGCCGAACACGCGGGCTTTCGCGTTACCAGTCCGCGCGACCCGGCGCAGCGCGGCGGCACGATTACCGTTTGGGACGACAACGCGGCGGCGATTACCAAAGAATTAGTCCGGCGCGAATTCATTGTCGATTATCGGCCCGGCGCGGGTGTGCGCATCTCGCCGCATTTTTATACGAAAGATGAAGAGCTGGAATTGGTCATCGCTGAGATGAAGAAGATCCGTGACGGGCGCGAATACGAAGTCACCGGGAAGACAGGAGCGGCATTTTGATTAAAGCACCTTCAATCAAATTGTTTGTGGATTCGCCCGACTTGTTGCAGACAATAGCTGCGGAAGCCGAAAAAAATAATGAGGTCACCCGAAATCTCACCTCGGACCTTTCGGAAACTCAGCTCAACTGGAAGCCTTCCGCGGAACAGTGGAGCATCGCGCAGTGTCTTGAGCATCTCGCGGTTGCGACTAATGGATTTGAAAAATATTTTGACGAGGCATTGGGAAAGGCGCGCCAGCAGAGTTCGGCGGCTAGTCCTCCCGCTTACAAGCCCAGCGTGTTGGGTGGCTGGCTCGCCAAACAAGTTAGTCCTGAAGGCGAAAGAAAATTGCCGGCGCCGAAAATCTTTCGACCGGGGGATTCATCAAACATTATCAAGTCACTGGAAGTGTTTCTGAATCAACAATCTCGTTTCGTCGATTTCGTCCGGAAATGTAGCGGCATCGATTACAATAAAACGCGCGTACGCTCGCCGGTGACGCCGTTAATACGCTACAGTCTTGCCGACGCATTTGTCATTACGGTTCTTCACGGCCAGCGACATTTAGGCCAGGCTCGCCGCGTTCGGGAAATGCCCGAGTTTCCTCGAGACTAACGTTAGATATGTCAAAAGACTACGGCCAGGGCGCGCCACTCTCATACAACAAATACCTGCGGGTGCCGGAGCTGATTGATCTGCAGACGTGCCTCTCGTCGCCGGCGCACCACGATGAACTTCTTTTCATCACGGTTCATCAGGCGTACGAACTGTGGTTCAAGCAGATTCTTCACGAGATCGACGCAGCCGTCGTGCTGATGAAAGATGATCGCGCCGCGGAAGCAGCGCGGGCTCTTCGTCGCGTCGTCGAGATCGAAAAACTTCTCATTGCGCAGATTCATATTCTGGAAACAATGTCGCCGGTGCGGTTCCTCGGGTTTCGCGACGAACTCAATCCGGCGAGTGGCTTTCAGTCGATGCAGTTTCGTGAAATCGAGTTTTCGTCCGGCCTCAAAGACGAACGAATCATACGTGAGTTCGCCGGTGATGAGTTTGCAAAGCGGCGTTTGGAAGCGCGAATGCAGAAGCCATCACTCTCGGAAGCTTTTTTTGCGATGCTTCGTCGCTCGGGATTCGACACGCCCGCGAGCGATGCGCCACGCGACGCAAAAGAGCGACGCAGCAACTACGGCAAACGCCAGCGCGCGCTGGTCGAGGTTCTGACACACCCGGAACAGTTGAACAAGGAATACCAGTTGGCTGAGGCATTGCTCGAGCATGACGAATATTTCTCGCTCTGGCGCTCGCATCACATCAAGATGGTCGAACGGATGGTGGGAACGAAACGCGGCACGGGCGGATCGGAAGGCGTCGGCTATCTGAAAACCACGCTCGACAAAAAATTCTTTCCCGAGATTTGGGAAGCGCGGACGTACCTCAGCACGAAGCACGACGATGTCGGTTGTCCGTTCGCGAAATAACTCGCACGACTCCATGCCTGTCGAATTTCCAGACCGCTTCAACATGGCCGACTACTTCCTCTATCACAATTTAGAGGAAGGGCGCGAAAACAAGACCTGCCTTTATTTCCGGGACAAGACTTATACATATGGCGAGGCGGCGCGCATGTCGAATCGCGTCGGCAATGCTTTGCGCGAGCTCGGCGTCGGGATGGAAGATCGGGTCTTAATCGTCCTGCCGGATTGCCCGGACTTTGTTTGGACGTGGTTTGGCGCGGCGCGCATTGGCGCAGTGATTACGATGGTCAATCCGCTTTTGCCGGCTGATGACTATCGCTATTACCTCCAGTACACCCGTGCCACCGCCGTGGTCGCGCACGAATCATTTCTTGATCCGATCCTGGAAGCTCTGCCGCAAAGCGAACATCTGCGATCGCTGATTGTCGTTCGTAACGAAGATGCGATCGATGCCGAGCCCCTCGATCTGCAAACCAAAGTCGAAGCAGTTTCGTTTTCCGAAATCGTTGAAGCGCAACTGCCGGCGTGCCGCGCCGCCGAAACACATCGCGACGACATCGCGATCTGGTTATTCACTTCCGGCTCGACCGGGCATCCGAAAGGCGCGGTTCATCTTCAGCACGACTTGCCTTACAACACCGAAGTTTTCGCTAAGCGGACGATGGGCGTAAGTGAAAATGATCTGACCGTGTCGGTCCCGAAGTTGTTTTTCGGATACGCGACGGGAACGAACCTTTTGTTTCCGTTTGCCGTCGGCGGCGCGACCGCGTTGTTCGCAGAACGCTCGACGCCGGAAAAGATGTTCGAAGTCATCGAACGTTACCGGCCGACGATTCTTACGACCGTGCCGACGATGATCAATTCGATGCTGAATGTCGAAGACGCGAACAAGCGCGATCTATCCTGCATTCGCTTTTGTTACTCCGCCGGCGAAGCCTTGCCGGTTGAGCTTTATCATCAGTGGAAAAAAACGTTCGGGGTGGAAATTTGTGACGGCATCGGGTCGGCTGAGATGTTTCATATCTACATCACTAACCGGCCGGAAGATGTGAGGCCGGGCAGTCTCGGCCGAATCGTCGAAGGCTATGAGGCCAGGGTTGTCGATGCCGATGATAAAGAAGTTCTCGCCGGCGAAATGGGCACGTTGAAAATCAAAGGTGACTCGGCCGCGCTGTGTTACTGGAACGCGCACGAGAAATCGAAAGCAACGTTCGCGGGCGACTGGTGCACGAGCGGCGATCAATTTCATGTCGATGCGCAAGGTTATTATTGGTATCACGGACGGACCGATGACATGTTGAAGGTGGGCGGTGTTTTCGTGGCGCCTTCTGAAATTGAGAACTGTTTGCTGGAGCACGAGGCTGTTCGGGAATGCGCGGTCATCGGCCACGATGCCGGCGATGGTTTGATAAAGCCGAAGGCGTTTGTCGTCGCGCGCGAGACGCACGTGCCTGGTGAGAACCTCGCCGCAGACATCAAGGAATTCGTGAAATCAAGAATCGCGCTTTACAAGTACCCGCGTTGGATCCAATTTGTTGACGAGCTCCCGAAGAATGACCGCGGCAAAATCGATCGAAAACTTCTCAAGAATTAAGTGGCACGGGCGTCCCGCCTGTGAATCACGCGCAAGGTGCGCGTGCCACTTCAAACAGCATTAATTCCAGGTTCTCTGGAAATCAAGACCGTTTCCTGCCCGTCCTGCGCCGAGGTCCCCTTTAAAGAGTCAGAATTCCTTAGTAAAAACCGCGATTTATGCCCGCGGTTTATGGAATTGGATACCTACTAAACATTTCTTTCCTGCGAGGACAAGAGAGTTCCAACGGAGGGAAGAAGAAACGTGCGAAAGTTATTTCTCTTATTTGCTGCTGTCGTCGTAATCGCATTGCCCGCGGTTGCATCAGCCGACACCATCACATTCCAAGCGCCCATTACCGCGCCCAACCAGGGTAGCGGCGGGCCGCGGCAGGTTGACCTGGATCACCACAGCGCCTACACGTGGAAAATTGGCGGCGTCAATCTGGCCCGCAAGACCATCACGAGTGCTACCATCACGTTTCGCAACATCAGCAACTGGGACCGTAACCCGAACATGCTGTTCCTTCATTTGTTGGACACTGCGAAGAACTCAGGCATCAGTTCTTTTCAGGATGCTTCTTTGACTCAATCTCCGGTTACCGACATCAACGATAATTTTGCCGGCAGTCGCTATCTCAGCAATCCATTGGTTTCTCCCGGCACCGCCAACACTTTCTTGACCCAACAATCTTTCACCATGACCCCGACGAACTTTGTCTACACGTTCACGGCGGATCAGCTTCAAATTCTAAGTACTTATTTCCTGAACGGAGGCGACATCGCTTTTGGATTCGATCCTGATTGTCACTTCTGGAATGATGGCATCGCCTTTTCGTTCACGACCACTCCGAATGCTGTGCCCGAGCCCACGACACTGGCGTTGCTCGGAACCGGGTTGGCGGGACTCTATTACAATCGCCGACGGAAGAAACAGCAAAAGGCACAAGCTATCAACTGAAACATCGCTCGCGATTTGTCAAAATGGAAAAGCCGCGGAGGTAAAACTCCGCGGCTCTTCTTTGTAATCGGTACGCACGCCTCTGGCGTGCTCTCGGCGAATACAATGGATCGCACGCCAGAGGCGTGCGTACCCACCACCCTACCTCAGTCTTCCTTCTAAGTTGTAATCACGCAAACGGCGATAGAGCGTCGAAGGTGAAATGCCTAGCATCTCCGCGGCTCTGCCTCGATGCCAGCCAGTCCTCTCGAGCGCCGCGATGATCTGTTGCTTCTCGACGTCGCGCAAAGATCCGGTGTTTGCAGCGCCTGTATCCGCCAACGCGGGCGCGCCTCCCATCGCCGCGACTTCCATCGGCACGAAGGGCATGGAACCATTGCTGCGAGACACTTCGGGCGGCAATTCACCCGTCGTGATGCGGCCATCGTTCGAAAGCAGCACTGCTCGCTCCAGGCAATTGCGCAGTTGACGCACATTGCCGGGCCACGCGTATGAACGCAAACTCTCCAGCGCTTCCGGCGCGACCTCAGTCGGGTTGGCGGTCAATTGCCTCAGCATGTGTTGCATCAAAGGCTCGACGTCTTCAGGACGCTCACGCAGCGGCGCGAGATGAATCTGGAAACTGTTGATGCGATAAAGCAAGTCCGCGCGGAACGCACCATCCGCAACGACCGTGTCGAGATTGCGATTGGTCGCCGCGACGATGCGCACATTAACCTCGACCTTGCGGACGCCGCCGACGCGGAAAAATGTGCGCGTCTCGATCGCGCGTAACAACTTGGCTTGCAAGCCAGACGGCAACTCGGTCACTTCATCAAGAAACAATGTGCCGCCGTCGGCCAATTCGATAAGACCCAGCTTGCGCGCCTTGGCTCCGGAAAATGCGCCCGCTTCATATCCGAATAATTCCGATTCGAGCAAGGTCTCCTGAAATGCAGCGCAGTTCAGATCGATGAACGCGCCGTTGGCCCGATTCGACAGCCGGTGAATCGCCTGCGCGATTAATTCTTTTCCGGTTCCCGACTCGCCCGTAATCAAAACGGAAGCTTCGGATGGGGCCACGCGTTCAACCAGACGAATCGCTTCGGCCATCGCTTCGGACCGGCTCACGATTTCGGGCATTGAAGATTTTCGTTCGATTTGCGCGCGCAGACGTTGATTATCAACTCGAAGGTTTCGCTTTTCCGCCGCCTGACGCACGCGCACGTCGAGTTCGTTAATGCTGTAAGGCTTGGTCAGATAATCGTAAGCGCCGAGCTTCATCGCCTCGACCGCCGTTTCAATCGTGCCCTGGCCGGTGAGCATGATTACTTCAGGCGGATTCGGCCGTTCATGCACGCGCTTTAGCAGTTGCATGCCATCCATGTGCGGCATGTTGATGTCGCACAGCAGCACGTCTACGTTGCTTTCTTCCAGCTTACGCAGCGCTGCTTCACCATCGGGCGCGGCCTGCACGCGATAGCCAAGTCTTTGAAGTTCTTTCTGGAGGACGAGGCGCAGGTTGGCTTCGTCTTCGGCGATCAATAATCTGGCATCACGCTGTTCGTTCACTGTTATTACCCCGCACTCGAAAGGATGGTACTAATCAGTTGCGACCGGCAACGTAATTGTGAAGGTAGTGCCGACGCCGATGGTCGATCGCACGTCAAGCCGGCCTCCATGATCCGATAAAATACCATAACAGACGGCCAGTCCCAGCCCCGTCCCTTGTCCAACGTCTTTGGTCGTAAAGAATGGATCGAAGATCTTAGTCATGTTCTCGGGCGCAATGCCTATGCCCGAGTCTTTGACCTCAACCAGAACGCGAGTACCTGATTGCAGTGCGCGCAGGGTGAGTGTGCCGCCATCGGGCATCGCATCAATAGCATTGGTCGCCAGCGCCACGATTGCCTGTTGCAATTGCCCGCCGTCACCGAGCACGACCGGAAGGTCATCGGCCGTTTCAATTTCAATCTTGATGTTGTCGCCGCGTTGCTGGTGAGTGACCAGGCGCGCCGTGCTCTTGATCAGTTCGAACACATTGACGGGTACGCGTTGACCGGCGCGGAGACGGCTGAAATCGAGCAAGCCGTTGGTAATCGACTTGCAGCGAAACGCTTCATCTCGAATCAAGCCGAGATATTCGCGCAGGTCCTCAGCGTCAGGCGATTCGCTGAACGCGCCTTCTTCAATTCTTTTTTCGAGTGATTCAGCACAGGCAGCTATCGTCGCCAGGGGATTGTTGATTTCATGGACGACGCCTGCCGCCAGCCGGCCGACCGCCGCAAGTTTTTCGGCGCGGGCGACGGCGCGATGAGCCTTCACTCGCGCGGTGATGTTTTCACCGACGGCGATCACGTGAGATACCTGCTTGGTTTCTCCGGCGCGCATGGGAATCTTGCTGATCAGCCAATGATTCGTGTCACCCTCAGGCGTGACGGTTTCCTGCTCGACGCGATGAATCTTGCCGGTAGCAAACACATTAGCGAATTCATGTTGCAGCAGTTCGCGACTTTGTTTGGTGAGGACTTCGAAAATGTTCTTGCCCAGGACTTCGCCTTTCGGCAGACCCAGTTCGCCCAGCTCACGGTTTCGGTTCCAGGCGACGATCTGAAAATTCCGATCGATTGCATAGAGTGACAAAGGCAGCGCATCGATGATCGCCTCTGTGAAGCGCTGTTGCATCTCGGCTTCGGCAGTGCGGCGGTCAACTTCTTCGGCCAGCGTCGCCGCCGATTCTCGAGCCTTCAGATACAAACGAGAAATTTGAGCCGCCAAAGCTGCCTGCTGAGCGGCCGCATCGATCAGCCCTAATTCGGTTTCAGTTGCGTCCGCGTGATCCGCAAAGGCAACGACCAGCGCTCCGGAATTTTTTTCGCCAAAGCCGATCGGCACCAGGTACTCGCAAGCATGACGCCTTTCGCGAAACAGGAATTCCTTACGATTGGTAATTCGAACCGCGTTTGCTGAACGCGAAGACTGCAACCATTTTTCCAGACGTTGCAGATTGATCAGCGATGAGCTGCCGGCGCTTCCTTCGCGATCAAAAACGCAAACGGCCAGCCCCTTGCCGTTATTGCGAATCGCACAAGCGGTCTGCGCCGCATTGGTTCCTTCAAAAATCGCACCGGCTACGCGACGGGCAACCTGCTCAGGCTCGAGGGTTCGCAGGAGTCCGCGGCCAAAGTCGGCAAGGAAACTAAGTTCGCGATTGCTGCCACGTAAATCTGATTCGCGTTGAGCGACGTTCAGGTGGGAGTTGATCCGCGACAACAACTCGCCGGGACTTGACGGCTTGACGATGTAATCGTCGGCGCCGGCAGTGAATGCTTCGACCTTCCGGCCCTCGCTGTCGTTGGCAGAGAAGACGACCAACGGCAGTTGCTTCAATGCTGGTTGGGCGCGCAGCAAACGACAGAGAGCGAGGCCGTCAACGTCGGGAAGCTCAACGTCAAAGAGCACCAGGTCGCAGGTACGCTTGCGCAACAGCCGCAAGGCTGCGGGCGCGTCCGCAACCGCAATCGTGTTGTGGCCCGCGGTCTCAAAAATACTGCGCAGCCCGTCGCGGGCTGATTGATCGTCGTCTACGATGAGCAGCGTGGCTCCGGCAGACGCTTCGGTTGATATAGAAGGCATTTTTCGAATTTATGTCTCGTCCGCAGATTGAGTCCCGAGGTGCGGCGATATCACAGATAAATTGGAGGCGGGCGCAAAGGTTGAAACCGCTAAGAATTAGCGGACAATCTTAGGACAAGGCGCTGGACGTGTTCCGTCGTCAGAATGACGGCCGGTGGCGGGCTGGACCCGAGGTGGTGCCCGCTTCGACACTTCCAATTTGACTGGTCGAGGGGCTGATTGTCAAGAAATTTAGTTTACCGCGGTGGTGACCACGTGGGCTGCGGAGGACCGGTCCTTAGCAGTTTTTGCTGGCTTACTGAGCGGTTTGGGAATTGGAAAGACGCGTGCCTTGTGCGTTGACTTGGCTTGATACATGGCCTGATCGGCAGCAATTACCAGTTGATCGAGGGTTTCTCCGTCGACGCCGAATAAGGACGTACCCACGCTGATACCGACGCGGGCGCGACCCTGCGACCGAATCTCGATAGAAAAATCAGCAACCGTTCGCTCGATACGCTCCCGCAAATCTTCCACCTGATCGGCAGCCACGTCAGGCACGATGGCGACGAATTCATCGCCGGCATACCGTGCCAGAAAATCATATTCACGAAACTGAGCGTGGACCAACGCCGCGACTTCACGCAACATGCGATCGCCGAGCTTGTGGCCAAACGTATCATTTACCAGCTTGAAATCATCGAGGTCGAGCATGATCAGCTGGAAAGGTTTGCCCATCCGCTGCGCGCGCGCCACCTCTTGTTCAAATCGCAAGTGCAGACTCCGCGCGTTCGGCAGTCCAGTCAGCGGATCGGTCAGCGCGTTAGATTCAGCACGAGCATGATGGACTGCGTTCGCCAGAGCGTCCGACGCCAGACGAGTTACCGTTTCCAACAGCCGAATCTGATCGTCGCTATATTCTTTCAACGTCGCCGAGTAGACCACCAAAGCGCCCAGCAACATATCGTCCTTGAACAACGGCAGCGCGGCCATCGACCGATAATCCTGATCCATCAGGAGATGCGAATCGAGAAAGTCCAGACTCGGATGGATCCGATTAACTGAACGGCGATTGGCCAGCGCAAATCCGGTGACGCCTTCTCCCGGGGCGATGCAGCGTTCCTTTAGTTCGTTGGCGTTGAGGCCCACGGCGAGAGCCGTGCGCGCATACCCTTTTGATTCGTCAAACAGGTAAACGACGCAAGTGTCGAAAGGCACGATGTGCCCGACCTTGTCCACCAGCACCGAAAGCGTATTCTCAACTTCCAGCGACGAACCAAACGTGCGGGCTATTTCATAAAGTGCATAGACCTCGCGATGAGCGTTACGAATCTGATCGTAAGCGCGGAACGATTTGTTCTCAATCGCATGTCCGGGATCGTCTTTGGCGGGAGCGATCGGACCGCCGGGCGAACTCGCGTGAATCTGGTCAGTGAGACCCTGGGCGGTAATTTCCGCCTCGAACTCCGGTAAATGGTCCATGAACAGATCGACGACGCGAGGATCAAAATGCGAACCCGCACCTTTGCTCAAAAACTTGAGGGCCTCGTCGGTAGACTTTCCGGGCCGGAAGGGGCGATCTTCGCGCAGCGAATCAAAACAGTCGACGACTGACATGATTCGGGCCGTGATCGGAATTTGATCTTCTCTGAGGCAGTCGGGATAACCGCGTCCGTCCCAACGCTCATGATGATGCCTAACGATTGGCAAAACCGGATAAGGAAAATCGACCCGGCTGAGGATCTCAGCGCCGACGACGGTATGAATTTTTGTCTTCTCAAACTCGGCGGGCGTCAGCACACCGGGCTTGTTCAGGATGTGATCCGGCACGGCTAGCTTTCCCACGTCGTGCAGCAACGCCCCGGCTCTCAACGCAGCCAGCTCGCCTTCGGAAAGCTTCAACAGTTTGCCCAATCCTTCGGCGTAGATTTGGACACGGCGCACGTGACAATGCGTAGTTTGATCCTTCGCGTCAATCGCGGTGGCTAAGGCTTCGACCGTTGCCAGATGCAAACGGCTCAAATCTTCCGCTTCGCGCGTCTTGCTATTGACCCGCTCAAAGTAAATTTTGTAAGTCGCGAAGGTGGCGGTGAAGAGTGGGATGCTTACCAGCGAGTAAATCCAACCAAAGCGAAACACGGATACGATTGTTGACGAAAGCACGGCCATCGCGGAGATCACAATAAAGCCCGAGTAGATCTTTGCGACGCGATTCTGATGGTACGTGCCGAGGAGTTTCATCGTAATCGACTTCTTGTTAGTGACAATGCGTATTCAATGACCGTTCATCGATTCAAAGTTCGATGGCCTAATTCAATGAGTCTGCGCCGAAAGCAGTTTGCCGGAGCAACTCGGCATTCGTCGCTTTCGGCGCAAGACTGGGCAAGTTGACGGAGGCTGGCACGCGTCCGTCACCTGGGGTGTAACAGTCGAATAATTGGATCCGTTCAATGTGGGGCAGTGCTATCAGGTCTGGCGCGGCTAGCGGGCCCAGTGCGGTGGGCCCTCCAGCGGTAAACGCCACCTAGCCGCACCCACCGAATAACAAGCACTGTGCCGAGGAATTCAAAGAGTGCATTTACGAAAACCCTAAGAGAATCGATGATTTCGCGGCTGAGAAGAACTATGACCCTTCACTTTTGTTCACATGCTTCATTATGACAGGTCAAAGTGAGAAAGAAGCGGAGCCTCAGGATACGGCTGAGTCTGAAGCAGGCCGGATCAAAAACCGGAGTCCGCGTGAGAGTGAGTTGACAATCTCAAGCGTCAAAGTGCAAGTTCATTGTCTCTGGTTTTCAAAGCAAAAAACTCTTGAGTAAAGAACTCCAAGCACGCCGGGAAGTTGCGCCACCCGTTGGCTACATCCAACTGCTGCGTTCAAACCGGGCCTTTCGTTTTCTTTGGTTGGGCCAGGTCGTCAGCCAGATGGGCGATTGGTTTGACACCATCGCCGTCTACACGATCGCGCTGAAACTCACCGGTTCAAGCAAATCTGTCGGCTTGATCATGGTCGCGCGGTTCCTTCCGACCGTGGTTCTGGGACCATTGTCCGGAGTGATTGCGGATCGATTCAGCCGGCGCTCGATAATGATCTGGTCTGACATTATTCGCGCGATCGTCGTTCTGGGATTTTTGTTCGTGCGGCGGCCCGACCAGATGTGGCTGGTTTATGTTTTGACCGTGTTGCAGCTTGCGTTCTCGGCGTTTTTTGAACCGGCAAAGACCGCTGCGATTCCCTCGATTGTTTCTGACCGCGAATTGGTTCCGGCGAACTCAATCGCTGCGGTAACGTGGTCCGTAATGTTGACGCTGGGCGCCGCGATCGGCGGATTCGTCGCCGGATGGTTCGGAACCAACGCCGCGTTCGTGCTTGATTCGCTCACCTTCGTAGCTTCCGCGCTTTTGATATCAGCCGTGCGGCTTCCGAAGAGACCCAAACGCGAAAAGTCGAAATTGAGTTTCGGCCGGGCGCTCGGGATCACCGACACGTTGGACGGCGCGCGTTACGTGAAGAACCGATCAAGAGTCCTGGCCGCGTTGCTGGTAAAGCCTGCCTGGGGTTTAGGTGGTGGCATTCTGACTCTGCTCGCGGTGTTCGGCGAACGAGTCTTCCCCATCGGCGGGAAGACAGCCACGGGAATCGGCGTCCTGTTCACGGCGCGAGGCCTTGGCACGGCGATGGGTCCGATTTTAGCGCGCCGTTGGATGGGAGAAACGCGCAAACAAATGCAGACCGCCATTGGCATCGCCTTTCTAATCGGCGGCGCTTTCTATATTGGTTTCGGAGTCAGCCGCAGTCTCGTTCTCGCATTAATCTTTCTGGCGATCGCTCACGCAGGCGGAAGCATCCTTTGGGTTTTTTCGACGGTGTTGCTTCAAAGCACTGTCGAAGATCAGTTTCGCGGACGCGTGTTTGCGGCGGAGTTGGCGCTGGTAACGCTGACGATGGCGGCCTCGAATTATTTGGTGGGCGAGTTAATTGATGGTCTTGGCTTCTCGCCGCGCGTGGTCACTGTGGGCGTGGGGATTCTTTTCATTCTCCCCGGTATCGCGTGGTTTGTGACGCGGAGGTGGTGGGACCACAAGCAAGCAGTCCCCCGGCCGCTCCCGAAACGTGAAGACACGACGGCTGTTCCCGAGAGAGAACAGTTCGAAATCTGATGTGAAACGTTTAGAGGCGGGCTACCGCCCGACTTCACAGCAAAGAAATGGCGGGCAGTAGCGCGCCTCTAACCAGGGACACTTGTTGGTAACTAAAATCAAAATCGGCGTGATGGGATCGGCTGAGGAAGCGCCGTCGGGGGAAATCAGTGAGACGGCGCGCGCACTGGCGGCAGCGATCGCCGCGCGAGATTTGATCTTGCTGACCGGAGCCACAACCGGTCTCATTTATCTCATCGGCAAGACGGCGCGCGAGGCGGGGACTTTTCATATCGGAATTTCTCCGGGAGCCAATGAACGCGAACACGTTGAGCAGTATGGTTTGCCGATCGATGCCTGCGACGCGATTGTCTATACCGGCTTTGGCTTGAAAGGCCGCAACGTGGTTCTCGTTCGCTCGTGCGATGTGGTGCTGTTCGTTGCGGGCTCGATTGGGTCTCTGAATGAGTTCACCATCGCTTATGACGAAGGCAAGGTAATCGGATGTTTGACCGGAACCGGAGGCGTTGCTGATGAGGCAAAGCGAATCGTCGAAACGTTTCCGAAGCCTTCGAAGGCGCGAATTATCTATGAGGCCGATCCAGTGAAACTCTTGGAGGCCTGCCTGACAGTCCGCGAAGCGGGGCAGTAGCCCGCGCGTAAGCAAGGGCGTCATCGTTTGGGATGACGCCCTCCCTGACGGTCGGGCTACTGCCTCTGCGAATCTGAAGGGAACAACCATGGACCTTGGACTTAAAGATCGAATTGCCATCGTCGCAGCCGCCAGCCGCGGAATTGGCTTTGCTTGTGCGCGTGAACTGGCGCGCGAAGGCGCGCGAGTCTTTCTGTGTTCTCGTGACGCGCAACACGCGTCGGACGCCGCGCAGAAAATTCATGAAGAGACCGGCGCGGACGTTGCAGGTATCGCCTGCGATGTGACGAACGATGCTGAGGTCAAAGCGTTCGTCAATCTCGCCCTCGAGCGCGGCGGCCGCATCGACGTTTGTGTGACGAATGCGGGCGGGCCGCCGGCGAAAGTTTTTGCTGATACTGAGCTGGACGTCTTCCGACAAGCTTTCGAGTTGAATGCTTTGTCGGCAATCAGGTTTGCGAAACTTGTTCTGCCGGGAATGTTGGAACGCAAGTGGGGTCGCATTATCAACATCACTTCAGTCTCTGTGAAGCAGCCGATTGACGGGCTTTTGTTGTCGAACACTGTGCGCGCAGGGCTGACGGGTTGGGCCAAGACCGTTTCGAATGAAGTGGCTGCCGGCGGTGTGACTGTAAACAACGTCGCACCCGGCTACACGCTGACTGAGCGGCAGGATGAACTGGCCGAAGTGCGAGGCCAGGCGGCAGGGAAGTCGAAGCAGGAAATAATTGAGTCGTGGGCTTTGCAAGCGCCGATGCGACGCATGGCTGAACCGGAAGAGATCGCCGCGGCGGTCGCATTCCTCGCTTCGGAACGCGCGTCTTACATCACCGGCGTCACGCTGCAAGTCGATGGCGGCTGGGTTAGAAGTCTGTTGTGAGGTTGGCACGCATCGGCATCACCGATCGCTCAATTCCGGAGGGCAAGACGAGTTACTTTTCAAGCTGCAGGGAACTCGACCATTTGCCGCCTTTTTCCTGATTCTCCTGGTCACAGCGCTCTATCGCAGAGAGGAGATCGTTGTACTGGGGCAACGCCGAAACATTGTTCTTCGTCATCCAGGCTTGTGCTCCTCTCAAGGCGAGAAAAAAGCCGGGGTTACTCTCACGAAGAACCAGCAAGGGCAAGCAGCGATGCCGAAGCTGAATACTCTCTGATTCGCTTTTATTGTGCAATGACAACCAGTTGCACAAGTCTTCGAACTGCCGCACCGTGTGCACTCCGGCGTTTGGCTCAATCGACTGCACCATGAAAGGAGGAGGTCCGATTTTATCCGTCAATTGCTTTGCCAAAATCGCGTTCGCATCTTCGGGCGGCGCAGGTATGGGGCCCTCGTAAGCTCGGGCCCAGGCGCATGCGCGCGCAAGCCAATCGTTCTCAGGGAGCACCTCACTCTGGAGATAGTTGCCCAGCCATGTTTGGAATTCGGCACTCACCGGGAACAGTATCCGGTAACACACGGGCTTGAGATCGAGCTCAATATCGAGAAAGAGTCCACGCTGAATGTGGTGGCGTCGTACCCACGGAGGCGCCAGCACCAGCGAAACGCCGAGCGACAGCGCTAAGTTGAACGACAGCCAATACACCACGACCTGCGAACCCTCGGTGGCGCCCAGGCTGGCGAAATAGATCGCAATCAGCGGGTCAGTCGTGAAATCAAGGAGAGATGTTTCGAGGCCGTAGTGCTGAGCACTGGCTATGTAAGTCGCGCGGCTGGCGTCGGTCACCTCCTCCCAGGTTACGCCGGCCATCGCTCCGCAAAACGCATCCAACGGAGTTCGGTTCGCGTTCGCCGTGCGGTAAATGGATGAAACTACCGGCCAGTTCGGATCTCGCTGACCGCGAAAAATCGGAGCGCCGGGTGATTCATATTCGGCAAAGAAGCGGGTAGTCCAAAGCAGAAAGACGCCGGCATCCCAGGCCGATGGCGCATGCCAGATTAGTTCCTCGGCGTCACGCGGGACGGCCGAGGCGAGGCTTTCCGCCAAGTTTGCGAACTGCTGGGCCCGAACAGCATCCGGATCAAGTAAAAACGGTCCGCGTCGCGGAACGGATGCATAATAGTCAAGGTACTCTCGGGCTTGGTCGGTTGGCATGGTCAACGCAAATTGTACTTGAACCAGTCGTCGGCTGACGAGGTTGGCATCTCGTTAACGACTCGTTGTGCGACCTTCTCCTGCGCTGCGCGAATCGCCGTGTCAATCAGATGATGAGATAAACTGCTTTCCTCATCCGCGCCCAGTTGTTTGTACCAGCGCGTTATCTGCCCGGCGCCGAAGTAAACCAAAAGCGGATCAGTCAGGGCGGCATGAAAGCAAATCCGCGTCTCGCGCGGAAGATTTTGGGCCGCATCGATAATCGCTTGATCACGCGCCGGTAAAGGGTGATGTTCGGCCACAATGATCGATAGGGCGTGCCCGCCGGCCTCTTCGCGTGTGGTTGCGCGCGGGTGAAAATTGCGCGCCAGCCCTACTCGCAGGTGTGCGCGGCCACGTTGGCGGGCTGGAACAAAGTTGAATCATCAAAAGCGGTAAAGGGACGAAACTCGATCGATTCAGCGCGCAGCGCCGCATGAATCTCGTTGAGGAACATCTCGAAATGAGATAGCAGCAGGATATCGCTTCCGTCAGCGATCAGCGCGCGCATCTCACGAAAAATGCCGCGTAGTTTGCGTTCGCCGTCGAGCCAGATCTGGTCGGAGTCTTTAGTTAATACCATGCGCCTAAGAGATACGTTGGAACGAGTTCTAAAGGAAAACCTGAGTCTTTCGACGCGTAGCGTCGATCTGAATTTAGCCCTGCCTCTCAAGGCCGGGAAAGTGTGGACGAAGTTTTCGCGTAGCGACGGCTGAAACAAATTGAATTTCAATCGTCGCTACGCGACGAGAATCCGTTACCACCCACTCCCGGCGTTGAAACGCCGGTCTATACAACCGACGCTACGCGTCGAGGTATAATTTCCGCGATGGCCCGAGGGTGGGAAAGCAAATCAGTCGAAGATCAAATCGGCGCCGCCGAAGCTGCGAGAGAGGCGCGCACCAAACCTCACTTATCCGCAGAACAGAGAGAGCTGAAAGAACGCCAACAGTCATTGTTACTGTCGCGCGCGCAAATCCTTGCTCGGCTGAAGACAGCGACGAACCAGCGTTATCGCGATCAGCTTCAGGCTGCGCTTGATCATCTGGACGCAGAGTTAAGAGAAATGAGTGGCACAGACTTCAGTCTGTGATTTGAGCGTTTTTGAGCTGACACTACAACCCGGTCGCTACCGCTCCCGGTACTGACCTCATCACAGACTGAAGTCTGTGCCACTTTCCGTCTTGGCCTTGGGAAAGTTTTCCAGCGTGTTGTAGCCGGCAAAATCACCGTCCGACGAGAATTTGTATTCGCGAAGTTGATAGGTTCGTCCTCGACTTCTTCCTGACGGCAAACGCACCCAGAGCGTAACGACGGTTTCACCATTCACGCGCGTAATTACCTGAGTCGTTTGAAATGGATGACTGCCAAAGTCTTCCGGTTTCTCGGAGAGCACTTCTGAAAATCCGAGCAAGCCCTTCGCAACCCAGGCTGCTGATAAAGCTTCCCGCTGTTTTTGGTTCGCTGCTTTCCATCCCAACTCTTCCAGCGCAGCCTTCGACAGATCTTTATCGCGCGCGGTTAAATATCGCGAGCCGATGAACGCGCCTTCCAGACGGCAACCGTAATCGTAGGCAAAGTTTCCTACCATAACGACTTTGGCAAGGCTGTCATCGCGGCGTACGCAGCGCTTGCTGCGATCATCAACCGGCTTCCCGGTGACGGCCTCACGCGCGGCATTCACACCCTCGTTAGTTGAAAGATCGAACTTGGAAAGATCCTGTCCTCGGATAACGCTCGCCGAGATTAAGAGACCAAGCAGACAAAGCAGCGTGAATGCCCGTTTCATTTTCATTCTCCGGTGATCAGAATCGCTCGTTCATGCTGACGCGATGCAGCCATGCAGTTCGCACCTGAAAGACCCCGGCAGTGCCAATCATCGCGAACAAAATTATCAGCAACACGACCAGCGGAGCCCATTTTCGTTTTGCCCGCAAGAGCGACGGCAGCGGCACAAAAGAAACAACCAGAAGAATCAGCGTAAGCACGACCGCAAAGATAATTGTCAGCCTTAGATAAGAAATGAGACTCGGCGCTGCCAGCGAAATATTGCCGCTCGTGACTCCTTGCAGGAACAGCGACTGGGCTTCCCACAAAAACGCGAGTGGAAAAACAGTCAGCATGCCGGCAATGAGGAAGAACAATGCCGAAGGCGAAGCAGTTGTCGTCGGAGTGAAAGCTCGGATGGCGATTACCACAACGCCGATGAATCCGACAAAGGCGCCCAGGCAGACAGCGACGGTCATGGCTAAATTGGCTTCGGCCATTCCCCCGGCAACTGCGCCCACGCCCGCGGCTTCGGCGTTACGCATGGCTTCCAAAACACGCATCAGCAGCACGGCGCACGCAGCTGCTCCGAGCATTGGTATGCTGAAAGAGAATATGGGAATCAGGCGCGCGAGGATGCTGACGCTCGCAGGAGACGAATACGCACTATCGATTTGAGGAGTTGGCGTCACCTCGATTTTGTCTATTCAACAGCGCGCCGAAACGAGTTCAGGGCGTTGCGGGTTTCGGTGGCACCTTGAATTTCGATTCATCAACCGGCGCGTTCAACTTTATCTCGGTCAACTTGCGGACGATATACGGATTACCCGCATCAACCGACGAGACGCGAATCATGAACGGAAACTTCACGCCTTCCACGTCGCGATAATCGTCAAAATCAGTCTGTTGCGGGATCACTCCGATCATGGTCTCGAGGTAGGTGATGCGGCGTAGCAACAGTCCGCTCTCGGCATCGAAAAAGAGACGCTCGCGTTTTTTGTCGGGCGTTGTGCCGAGCACTACGATGGCGGGTCGGTCGCCGATCCGGTCGCGGCCGGCCATTCGCAGCGTCGTGTACTGCTCTTTCAATTTCAGGTTTCGGAACAATTGCATCGAGAGTCTTAGTTCGAGCAACTGTTGACCAATCAGTTCATGCACACCTTCGGCGTTCTTTTCCCAGGCGGCCGCGCCCGTGTAGGCGCGTTCCATCGATCCGCGCGGTGTGACAAATGATTCGTAGCCCTTGTCCGGCGCAACCTGCATGACTTCATAGGTGGCGCTGTTTCCATCGGCGGTCGTGACTTCGCCTTTCATTACGCGACTGGTGATCTTGTCGATCGCCGCCTGTCCGCCGATGGCGTCAACATATTTCTTTAAGATTTGATCGCCGGTCGGTGGCGAGGGCCGCGGCGTAGGTGAGCCCTGCGGTTGCGCGCCCGGCGCGCCGGCGCCTTGACCACCGGGTCGCGGTCCCCCCTGCGCAGGCGTTGGCAGCGGGAGTACCGGTATTGAGACGGGATGATTCACACCGTGATGACAGGTAAAGCAGGAAACCGGATCCAATTTGAGCCGATCCAAAGTCTTGTTGGTGTCCAGTACCAGTTTGATCATCTCGCGCGCAGTGTTCTTCTCCTGCTTTTCGTCGGACGCATAGTCCCATTGCCCGCCGGTGTTAACGTGACAGAGATTACAACGCCGCCCCATTGTCGCCGCGAAGTAATTCATAACCGGGATAAGTTGCGATTGTGGCAATCCTGTAAGGACCTTGATGTTCTTCTGAACCTGCTCGACGGTTTTCTCTGCCGAAGCCGGCGACGATGGAGTCTGCGCGGGTTTCGGCCGGGCCTCAGTTGATCGTGGCATTGCAAATTTGCGGGGCGCCGGCATCAGTTTTTGTGCGCGCGAGTTTGTAATCAGCAGCACCGCACAGCCACATAGAAACGTAACCACGAGAACTCTCAATACAATAAGTTTCATTTAGCGCTCCGACGAATTCGTTTGATTGCAGACAGCCTTCGGGAAAAGATTTTAAAGGCACGCAGTTATAGACTGAAATCGTCGATTCATGCAACACACGAGTTTGCAACGGACCACGAAGAATCAGATCAGCTACTCAATACAAAAACACCCGGCTGTGAACCGGGTGTCGTGTCACAAAAAACTACGAAAACTCGCTAACGCTTCTGCATCTTCCGGGCGTGGTTTTCTCGTGAGCGCATCAGGCTGTCGAGTGACTGATAAATCTGCAAGTAGAGTTGAGTCTCGCGCGGAATCAAAGATTTCCAACCGGGGCCCGCGCGTCGAATATAGCCGGGCAATTTGGCGGCATTCGAATTATAGCCCGCGGCGACTATCTCGGTCGGCGTTGCTTCCTTCGCCGCCAGCGCCGCTTGCACGTCTTCATTAGCTGCCAAATCATTCCAGGTGTCCTGCATGTAAAGGAGCATGGCTTCGAGTGCGTTGCCATGATTGCGCATGCCGGCTACAAAATCGGGATTCAGACCGACGCCGGGATGACGTTGCCGCATCAACGCATAGGTCCAGGGAATCATTTGGACCATGCCGCCCGCGCCCGCCGAACTGACTGAATAGCGATAAGTGTCGAGTTCGTTCAACGCGTAGAGCGTATAGATTTCCTCGAACAAGGCGATACGATTTTCGTTGCGAAAGCGTTCATGATCGACGTGCTCGACAATGCAAAGGCGTTTCGCGATGTCGATGAGAGTGGGTGCAATGGGTTTGCCACGGTCGCGTAGCCGCCTGGCAGCGAGATCGACCATCGAGTTGATGTACGTTTGACCCGTCTTCATCAATTCCGGCGACAGCAGTGCCGGATGAGCTGAGGTGTAATACGCCATCTCGCGAAATACGCCCCGGCGTTCAATCGGAAACTCCACCAGCAGTGGCGACAGCGATCGGTTCTTATCGTCAAACACCGTGACCGCCGTGTTGACGCCGTTAGCGCGGACGATCCGCACCTGCACGGGCAATCCGGCAGTGCTGACCGTTGAAACTTCAGAGCCTTTCGAAAGGAACGTCTGTTTATTGATTCGTATCAGATGAATTTGAGACGTCTCGGGCAGCAGCGCCGCGAGCGTCACATATTCGAGTGACGGCGTCATCGCTGTCGGCAGCGGACGCGACTTCATCAGACGTTGCGCTTCACTGATACGTATGCGAAGACGATTTGGCGACATTCGGCCCTTGGATTCCTCTCGAGTCGCGCGAGCTTCATCTTGCTGCGTTTGAGCGGCCGAAGTTTTTTCGCTCTCTTGCGGACGTTGCGCCGGTCGAGGGATCGAAGGCTCCTGAGACTTCGCTTTCGAAATCGCGACGGTCGTATTGCCGACTACGCGTGGACGAGTGATCTGATCGGTCGATCGCGATGATTGAGCCTGAGCAGCGGCCGTAACTACGAATAGAAAGACGACGAGACCAGGACTGGAGGGCATTTTCATGATGATAAATTTCCTGCGGGAAGTCTTCGCGGGGAGTGCGAAGCGCGACCTCAGATTCGCGTAAGCCTTGCGTGCTTGTCAACCAGTTTTTTTCTGGAAGATCACACGCTTACTTCCAACTTTTTTCTGGAAGATCACGCATTGAATTCCAAAACTTTTTTGGAAGTGTCCGGATCGATTTCCAAAATTTTTCTGGAACATTCTACGTGCTGTTCCAACTTTTTTTCAAACGCAAAAAAGGAGCGATTCTCACCACTCATTCATTGGGCTTGAGCAACTGTTGTTCCAACTCTTCCATACGACGCCTTAGCCTCTTCAGTTCGTCCCGAACCTGTGGCAACCGGCTAATGTGCGCATTCAAACGTTTGTATTGATCAAGCGGCTGAATCGGGATGCCCCACCACACACCAGGCCGGACAATTTTCCCCGGCAGCACGCCCGCCTTTGATCCAATGACCGCGCCGCTCTGTACGCGAATGTGATCGCCAAAACCAACCTGGCCGCCAATCACGCAATCATCTTCAATGGTGACGCTTCCGCTGATGCCGGTTTGCGCAGCGATGACCACGCGCTCGCCGATGTCACAGTTGTGGCCAACATGAACCATGTTGTCGAGCTTGGTTCCTTTGCCGATTCGCGTTCGGCCCAACGCTCCTCGATCAACTGTCGTATTCGCGCCCAATTCAACGTCATCATCAATGTGTACGGTGCCGATCTGGGGGAATTTGTGGTACCCCATGTCCCCGCGCACGTAACCAAATCCGTCCGCTCCGATGACGACGCCCGCGTGCAGGATGACGCGATCGCCGATCGTCGCATTGTCATAGACAACGACATTTGGATGAATAATGCAGTCGTTGCCGATTTTCACATTGTCGCCGATACTGACGCCGGAAAGGATTTGCGTGCCGATACCGACCGAGCTGTTCTCGCCGATCGTCACTTGCGCTCCAATGAAAGCAGTCAGCGCTAAGTCAGCACTTTCCGCGATCGTCGCCGTGGCGTGAACTACCGGTTTCCGCCGTGTAGGTTGATGCAGAATCGCGGCAATCAAAGCGAATGCCAGTTTCGGTTTGTGAACTTCGATTCGAGATTGTGCTTCGACGGAGGCTCCAACCGGAACAATTAAGCAGGAGGCGTGACTCTGGCTCGCGACCCCGAAGAGTTTCTCGTCTTCAACGTACGTGATCTCAGCCTCTCCCGCAGACTCCAGAGACGCGACCCGGTGGATCATAACTTGGCCATCGCCAATCACACGACCGTTCACATGCGGAGCGAGTTCAGCAACTGTTTTGCTCGTACTCATTCTTGGAAATTTGCCAGATGGTACAACGCACAGGCGGCAATGGCGAACTCATCGCGCTGAGAAATCCGAGCAACATAAGACGGGGTATGCAGTAAGGTCGCAAAAAGGGGGGCTTTGTGGGGATCCGGCGGCCTGTCACCTGGCGCCAGTTTTGGTCTTGCCATGTCCGGCGCTGGCAACTATGATGGGTCGTGCCGTCATTTGCTCAGTTTCACATATTACGGCGGTAACTAATGTGATTGGCAGGGCTTGTAATAACCCCAGACGCGACTAAGTGCGTCTAAACGGCCCAAGAGAGGTCTTAAATTGTTTAGTGATCAATTTCGTCGCGGCGAGACAGACAAAGGTAAATTGGCCGGAGTGACCGGCTCGAAAGTCGTTTCGGCGCTGTCAGATGTAGCCTGGAAGGCTTTTCAGTCCGTCAATAAGCGTTTGCCCGAAGGTGAGGCCATCCGGCCGAAGTGGGCGCCCGGCCCGCTGCTGAAATCTTACGAAAGATCAGCACCTCCGTTAGGTTTTCCCAGAGAGACAGATTCGCTGTGTCCCCGCTGCGTCAAGGAAGTTCGCGACGCCGTGATCAGCGGCGAGACCACGCTCGAAACGTTGATGAATGAACATCCGGGCGAACTCAAAGCCCAGATTCTGGAAGAAGAGGGTCAAGTCATCATGCGTAAGACTTGTCCGAAGCATGGCGAGTTCACGGATGTGATGGCTACCGACCCGGCATTTCTCGAGAGAATTGAATCGTTGTTCTTTGGTCGTGACTTTCGCGCCGCTGAAGATGCCAATGTCCACAAGCATGGAACGTCGAATATTAAGTTTGGCCGTGGCGCGGTACTGACGGTTGATCTAACCAACCGCTGCAACATGATGTGCAATCCGTGCTTCATGGATGCAAACCAGGTTGGCTATGTGCACGAGCCGACGTTCGAAGACACGAAAGCGATTCTCGATCGCGCCGTCTCGTTCAAACCTCGCCGGCAAGTCATCATTCTTTTCTCAGGCGGCGAGCCGACGCTTTCGCCTTATTACCTCGACGCAGTTGCTTACGCCAAGAAGATTGGTTTCTATCGCATCCTCGCCGCCACTAACGGAATTCGTTTCGCGGAAGACTTAGAGTTTTGCAAAGCCGCGAAGGCTGCGGGTCAGCATGGCGTCTATCTACAGTTCGACGGCGTCGGTGAAGACAAGAACAAACACCGCGGCGTCGGCAATCTTTTCGATGTAAAAGTACGCGCGATCGAAAACCTGGCCAAGGTTGGTATCAAGGTCACGCTCGTAGTCACAATCGTCAACAGCATCAACAATGACGCGATCGGACAGATTGTCGAGTTCGCCGCCAAGAACATCGACAAAGTTCAGACCATCGCGTTTCAACCGGTTTCATTCACCGGCCGTGACGAAGATATCTCCGATGAGCTGCGCACGAAGTGGCGTTACACGCTCGCGGGCATGACCCACGATTTGAAAGATCAACTGGGCGGTCGCATGCAGCCGTTGCGTGACTGGTTCCCGCTCTCGTCTTATTCAGCGTTCACCAGCGTGATGGATATGCTGCAAGGCGCAGACGCGCCCTGGGGTTGGTCGTCATGCAATTGCCATCCAAACTGCGGCATCTTCACGCTTGCGGTCGTAAACAAAAAGACCGGCGACTTTCGATCGCTATTCGAGTTCTTTAACTACGAACAGTTCATGAAGGACGTGGCGGTGATTACCGACACGGCGCGCGGCAAAAAGCTTTCGTACGCGCAGCTCGGCATGGCGATAATGCGGAACTTCGACGCCAGCAAGGCGCCCGAAGGGTTCCCGATTTCGCAAATCATCAATCTGTTCAAACCTTCGTCCACAAATTCGAATTCCGATCGGAACGATCGCATGACCAGCGCCGGCCAGGACAGTCTCGCGGACAACTGGCGCGTGCTCTGCGTCGAAGGCATGTGGTTTCAGGATCTCTTCAATTACGATTTCCGTCGGACCGAAATGTGTGTGATTCCTTACGGCACTCAGGAAGGCGAGATTTCATTCTGCGCTTACAACACCGGCGTGGGCTGGCGGCAAATCATCGAGAACATGCACAAAACCGCCAACCTCAAAGAGTGGTACGAACAAAACGAGCGCCACGCGGTTTACGCGGCCGGCCACAACGTGCCTAATATTTCAAAGAAACACTCGCTTAGTTTGCCAATCATTAACGCAATCATTGAAGCCGACAACGGACAACCCGCGCCGGTTTCTCCGTATCTGATAGAAGATTCGGAAGAACAAGTCCTGACAGTTTAGATTCGATCCGGGGGTTTTCGCTCTCCAGCGTTGATTTCTCTTGGGCCTGGCTTTCGCGCCAGACTCGCCCTCTCCCTTTTCAGTTTTCTCTCTCTTATCCGACAAAGGAGAAAAATTCATGAAGATAGCAATTCGAATTGCGACAGTGATCGTGTTTTGTTTTGCCGCGGCGTCTCCGGCGCTTTCCCAGACGCCACAGCCGACGACGACCGTCGATCCAAAGGCCCAAAGTTCAGCCCCAGCCGCTGCTTCAAAATCACCGCTGACGTTTGGATTGGTGGAAGACACACCGGTGAGAATCAAGCTGGGCCGGACGATGTCATCCAAAGACGCGAAAATTGACGATCGGGTTGAGTTTGAAGTCTTTGACGACGTCAAAGTGGGCGATGTCGTCGTCATTGAACGCGGCGCGATGGCGATTGCGACCGTGACCGAAGCTCATCCCAAACGGCGGATGGGGCGAGCCGGCAAGCTAAAGATGAACATCGATTACGTTCGTCTGGCCAGCGGCGAAAAAATTCCACTGCGCGCAGTCAAAGGGGGCAGCGGCGGCAATCACATCGCGGCGATGACCGGCGCGATGGTGGCCACCGGCATCGTGTTCTTTCCCGCAGCGCCGCTTTTTCTTTTCATGCATGGCAAGGACATAACCATTCCGAAAGGAACCGAGATCACGGCATACGTCGCGGCTGATACACCACTCGACCCGGCGAAATTCCGTAAGCAAACCGCTCGAGTAGATTGATTCAGAATTGATTTCGGACTCGGCGTCTAGTCTCAAGTCCGAAACTGCTGAGCTTACTCTCCCCAAAAAACCGCCTGCGCTCACGCGCAGGCGGTTTTGTTTCTTGTCGCTAATAGATCTGTTTATCGTGGAGTCTTGAAGCCAATCTCTTTCTTGATTCGTGGTAGCTGATCGAGAACAGCCTGAATGATGCGCTTGGGCATCTCATCTAGTTGGGCTTCGATGCGGGCAAATCGCTCGTCACTTTTACGTTGCCACTCTTCAATGCGAGCAAAACGCTCAGCACTTCTCCGTTCCCAATCATCCGTTTGCTTCTGAAGCTTCTGCCGCTCCTGGTCATTGCGTGAAATCTGCTCAACGAAGGCGGCCTGATTGTGAATCAGCAGGGCCATTGCCTCCTGAAGATGTCTACTCGCAACAGAACCGTTTCTCGTGGCCATGCCTGTAAGTCTAGCACTCCGCGCAAGCGAACAAGTCCAAGTCGCCGCATTTACGTGACATGAAACGTTTTCGATGCTCTTGGCAAACTTCCGGCACCGTGGTTGCGCTTTTTGGCTATAACTAAGAGGACGTGAAGCGAAAAAAAGGCGCGGCCACAAGGACCGCGCCCAATTGATATTCCAACTTGATTCAAATTACCGCTGAGGCGTCGGTGGCGGCGCGCCTTCCGGGACCACCCACAGCTCAAACACCCAGCCCTCGCGCGCCGGTCCCATAACCGTGACAACGCGACTCGTGTCGAGGCCACGACTGTTCACAAGATAATCAACGATGCGCTGCGCACGTTGCTGGGCCATGTCGCCCTTAGCCTTGCTCGAAGGATAAACGATCACATAACCCTGTGAGCCAGGCTCGGCTTGCAATTGAATCGCGTAGTTATCCAGCCGCGCCTTTTCATCGTTGCGCGAGATGTCATAGTACTCGTCGAACTTGCGAGGCTTGTTAACGATCGGGATTGAAACCGCGCAGCTCGCCGGACACGGCGTACCAAAACCACCGATGTCCAGGGTCGCGCGCACCGTCTGACCTGCCAAACCGGTGGTGTCGACGGTGATGCTCGCAGTGCCCTGGCCGCTGGTGATGCGACCGGCAGAGATGGTCCAGTTGTAACTCGGATTAATGCCGGGCGTACCGCCGCTCAAGTTGGCGGTGAAGGTGACCGGCTGGTCTTCCTTACCGGCTTCCGGACAAGAAACTGAAACGGTCGGACAGACCGGCTTTTCCGGTGGCGGCGGCGGACAATCAAGCACGATCACAGAGACGGATGAAAACGCGACGCAGTTCAGGTCGCGACCATCATCGACTTCGACCACAGCCTGGTAGACGCCCGGCTGCAAACCGCCAAGGTCCCAGCTCGGATTGGCTCCATCACCTCTTAGCCTGCCGCCGTTGACAGTCCATCGGTACCGCAGTTTTGCTCCATCATTGGTGCGTGCATTGGCATTCAATTGCACTCGCGCTCCGTCATCCGGACAAGCCTTGATGACTGTGGGCTCTGCCACGAGCGAGAGCGAAGGCGGCCCTGATGAAACATATTTTTGCTTTTGCGCCCTGGCGCTTGAATGGAACGAAACCAGGGCGGCAAGTATGACGGCCAGCGTGAGACCAAATCCAAGACTCTTTCGAGACATCTGTGTTTTTACCTTTCAAAAAATGGACGTGGCCGGGCAACGGGCCACGCCGGTTGAAATTTTCGGGAAGTTTAGACTCCCGGCACCCCGAAATCCAGAGATGACAAGGAAGTAAAAGGCCCAATAGCAAAACGTTTCCATCAACAATGTGCCAAAATCCACGGAAAGCTTGACGAGCCTGCCATGAAGCACGATACATTCAAACCCATGCCCAGAGTTCCCGTGCGCCTTCGGGCGCACCCAGCACAGTACGATATCGAGATTGAGGCCGGATTGCTGACGCAAATTGGCGACAGAGTTCATGCGACACTCGGCGAGCAGGCGAAGCGCGCGGCAGTAATCTCGAACCAGACGGTTTCTGATCTTTATGGACGGGTGGTGACAAACAGCCTGCGTCAAGCTGGATTCCAGGTGACCACCTGGTTAATGAAAGAAGGCGAGCGTCAAAAATCGCTCCGGTCTTTTGAGCAGGCGCTGTCGTTTCTTGGTGAATCAAAGTTAGAAAGGACCGATTGCGTAGTCGCGCTGGGTGGAGGCGTCGTCGGCGATCTGGCAGGGTTTGCGGCGGCGAGTTACCTGCGCGGGATTTCATTCATTCAAACGCCCACGACATTGCTCGCCCAAATTGACTCGTCGGTTGGCGGGAAGACCGGCGTGAATTTGCCGCAAGGCAAAAACCTGGTGGGGGCCTTTCATCAGCCACGTCTGGTGATTATCGATACGAAGACGCTCGCGACTTTGCCGGCGCGCGAACTCACCGCCGGCTGGTGCGAAGCAATCAAGCAGGGCGCGGTGGGCGATCGAAAGCTGTTTGATCAAACTGTTCGTCTGCTTCGTTCCAGTGGCCCAGACTTTGGTCTGTGGTTGAAGAAAGACAATTCACAGACTGAAGTCTGTGCCACTATCGCAGCGCACTGCCGATTCAAAGCCGCAATCGTGAAGGGCGACGAGCGCGAAGATGTTGGTCGAGACGATCGCCGTTCCCGCCGGATTCTTAATTTTGGCCACACTACGGCCCACGCATTGGAAGCCGTCACCGGATACAAACGCTTTCGTCACGGCGAGGCCGTAGGCTACGGGATGCTGGTAGCGGGCGAGATTTCAAAAGATCTAGGCATGCTCGGCGCTAACGAGTTAGAATTATTACGCGAGGCCGTGGCTGCATGTGGGCCTTTGCCGCGCGCGAATGATCTTGACCCCGACGCCATCATTCGCGCGATGAAGGGCGACAAGAAATCGGTCGCCGGCCATTTGAAGTGGGTACTGCTGGAAAAAATTGGCAGGGCGCGTATCGTGGATGGCCGAGAGATTGACGCGCGAATCTTGAAAGGTGCTTTGCGCGCAGGTTTATCGTGATTCCAAAATGGCATCGATCGCCACGGCAACCGAATTCGAAGAAGTCTCCTCAATCAACTTCCATGCTGATCAAAAGGACGGGGTATGAATATGCAAAGTGAACTGGGCGGATCTCGCCTGAAGCTCATCGTCTTCCTGGCGGTTTTCGCGATCGTCGTTTATGCCGGATACATGTACATTCCGGTGTCCGTTGATGCCTACTATTTCAAAGACATAATGCAGAACAAGGTCGACATGGCTTCTGCGCAGGGCTACGACGGCAATTGGGTCCGCGATCAACTGGTCAAGAGCGGTCCCGAATATCACGTGCCGCCCGAAATGATCATTACGCCCACGCTGAAGGAAGGCCGCCTCGAAGTGCGCGTGCAATTTACCCGGCCGATTTCTTTCCCCGGCTACACCTACAACTACGAGTTCGATCACACTGCCAAGAGCTCGGGGTTTCTTTCTAAATAAGTGATGGTACGCACGCCTCCGGCGTGCTTTCAAACAGGTTCCCTCGGCTGGTGAGGACGAGCGCCATGAATCGACCTAGAGATGAGGGCGCGCGAATTATGAGGTTCGAGGTCATTGCCGCATTCATAGTCGGCGCAATGCTTCCCGTCCTGGAGACCTGCCGTCGCGGCATCGGCTATTGGAGCGTCGACTTTACGACGATGTTTGAAGATTACGTCGCCGGCGCGTTGCTTTTGATCGGGGGCTGGGCCGCGTACCGAAAGCGCCCCTGGGGATTGATATTTCTGGTTTTGGCGTGGGCCTACTTCGCCGGCCTGATGAGCAGCAGCTTCTGGTCGCAGCTCGAAGAGACTCTGCGGCAAACTGCTTCCGAGCAGAACAGTGCTTTAGTTCTCATCGTGAAGTTCTTGTTGTGGGCTACGTGTGTTGCCGCTTTGGCGTTTTCCTTCCGAACGGCGATGAAGGCCAGAATCAAACCGCTACAGTGACGACATCGAAACAGCGCTTACGCGTTCGTCATCTTCGCCGCCGCAAGATTCTGGGAAACAACTCGTTCCTCAACTGTTCAGTAACAACAGTATCGGAGGAGTCAGCATGTTCCCAGTTATCGCCGGCCTTTGGTTGCTTCTCACTTTTGGTAATAGCACTCACTTGCTCAACGACGGCCAGCAAATCTCATCAACCCAGGCTGTTCCTTCGGATATGCTCGTCACCCTGGAAAGGACTAGTTGTAGAGGCTCTTGCCCGGTGTACACGTTAAGGATTTTTGCTGATGGGCGTGTCGTTTTCCGGGGTAAGCTGTTTGTCAGCACCAGGAGAAGGGCCGTGAGCAAGCTTACGCCGGAACAGCTCAGCCAATTGCTCGCTGAATTCGAGAAGGTCGATTACTTCTCATTGAGAGACCGGTATCAATACTGGAACGATGGCTGTGAGACCGCTGCGACCGATTATCCTTCGGCCATTACCTCGATCAGAATCAACGGACGTGCGAAAACCATTACGCATGACTATGGCTGTAGAGAGAAGTCGACGGGGCCACCGCCCGGGGCCGTTTATCCCAAAGAACTATTTGCGTTGGAGCAAAGGATTGATGAGATAGTCGGAATCGGGCGCTGGACGCAACAACCGTCGATGGCTGCGCCGGCTTTGGAGACTCAAACTGCCGCGTTGACTCCAGGCGCAAACGCTGTCAATTGGACCAGCGCAGCGGGCGCTTCCGCGAGCCACGTCGTCGGACAGACACCACAACGCGTGCATTGATTTACGGAAGGACAGGGAGCAGTCGATTGAGCTTCGTGCGCGCGTTCGTCTTCGCGCTGCATGAACTCTCGTGAGATCCCGGAATCGACGATGTCCCAGGGAAGCATCTCATCGAACGCGCGGCGACGGCTGGTGTGAAAGTGCGGATCGATTCCGGTTTCGCGCACCGCCGCATTCAGATCACCCTGCAAGCGCGCGGTGGCTTCGATAACACGAGCAATTCGGCGATCGCCTGAAGAGAAGAGTGCCTGTTCGTGTGCAATTCGCGCCGACATGACGCGCACTTCGACATTGGGAATACGCGCCAGGTTCTTCGCCACCCACTTGAGACGTCGCTTCAGCTCCTTTTCTTCACAAATCGGTTCCCATTGAAACGGCGTGTTGGGCTTGGGCACGAACCCATTCAGTGAAGGAATGATTTTGCCGGCGCGGCCGAAACGCTTGCCGGCTTCCAGCATGCGATCCTTGATCCGCTCGACGAGCACAATCATCTCTTCGAGGTCTTCGTCGGTCTCAGTCGGCAAACCCACCATCATGTAAAGCTTGACGGTCAGCATGCCGCGATCAAAAACGGCGCCGCAGATGTCGACGATCTCGTCGTTGGTCAGATTCTTGTTGATAACTTTGCGCAGGCGATCCGATCCCGTTTCGGGCGCGACGGCGATTTGCTGATCGCGCGATTCAACCAACGCGTCGAGAAGCTCATCCGAAATTTGATCCAGCCGCAAAGACGAAACGGAGATGCGATAGTCCATCGCCCGCAGCCCTTGAAGCACTTCGCTAATCTCAGGATGGTCGCAGACGGCGGTTGAAACTAATCCGATTTTGTCCGTCTTGCTGCGCCACGCTTTCGCTTTGGCCAGAATGTCGCGCGCGGGAACAACTCGCGGCGGCCAATAGTTGTAGCCGGCCCAGCAGAAACGACAACCCTGCGAACAGCCGCGCGAGATTTCGATCAAAAATCGATCGCCCATCTCGGCAGTGGGAGCGAAAACCGTGGTTGATGGCGCGAAGACTTCATCACGTCTTAGCTGCGCGGCGATTTCGAGGTCTCCCTTTCGAATCGCGCGGCGCAGACTTCCTTCTTTCGGGTTCTCAGCCGAAATCGCGCGGCCCACGCGGGCCGGCACGCCTTCCATTGTCGGTGAGTAGGCGGCGACCGTCTGGTCGTCGTGGTAACTCACTTCGTAGAGCGAAGGCACATAAAAGCCGCGACCCTGTCGCGCCAGCGCCGCAAGAATTTCTTCCTTCGATTCGCATTCGAAAATCGTGTCGATGAGTTTTGGCCCGAGGATTTCGCCCTCGCCCACGCCGATGACGTCGGTAAACTCCGCGATTGGTTCGGGATTAAGAAACGACGAGGCGCCGCCCATCACGATCAAGGGATCGTGTTTGGTTCGATCTCGCGACCAGACGGGGATGCCGCTCATTTGCAGCATGCGCGCCATGTTGACGTAATCAGTTTCAAAAGAGATTGAGAAAGCGACGACATCGAAATCGCGCACGTGCGAGTGTGATTCAAGTGAGAGCAGCGGCGTGCGCGTGCGCTCGTACTCGCTCATTTCATCGACAGCGCGCGTGTCAGAAGCCCGACCGTGAGGGCGGGCTACTTCGTAACCGGATCCGTTGGTACCCGCGTGTCTCTTGTCAGAAGCTCGTGCGTGAGCAAGGGCTCGCTTCGCGACCTGGCCCTCCCTTACGGCCGGGCTTCTGACACTGTCCGGCAAGAACACGCGCTCGCACGAAACCCCGGGAATGTTGTTGAAGATTTCGTACATCGCCTGAAAGCCCAGGTTCGCCATGCCGATGGCATACGTGTTGGGATAACAAAGCGCGATGCGCAATGACGCGCCACGCTTTAGTACCCAGCCATCTTCCGAGGCGAGTTTACGCTGGTAGCTTTCGACAATTTTCTTCATAAAAATAGTGGCACAGACTTCAGTCTGTGATTCCTTACGACGCGATCACAGACTGAAGTCTGTGCCACGTTCCTTACCCGTGCTGAACTGTTTCCAGAAACGCCTTGAGTTTGCGCGAGCGCGAGGGATGGCGCAGTTTACGAAGTGCCTTGGCTTCGATTTGACGAATGCGTTCGCGAGTCACCGCAAAGTGTTGCCCAACTTCTTCCAAAGTATGTTCGGAGCCCGTGGTCCCCAAACCAAACCGCATCTTGATTACCTTTTCTTCACGCGGAGTCAGCGTCGCCAGAACTTCGTCGGTGATTTCGCGCAGGTTCGAAGCGACCACCTGATCCGACGGATTCATGATCGATTTATCTTCGATGAAATCGCCGAGATGCGAATCTTCCTCTTCACCGATTGGCGTTTCCAAAGAGATCGGTTCCTGCGCAATCTTCAGAACCTTGCGCACCTTTGAAACCGGAATGTCCATCTTCTTGGCGATCTCTTCGCTGGTAGGCTCGCGGCCCAGCTCCTGGACCAGCGCGCGCGAAGTGCGAATCAGCTTGTTGATGGTTTCGATCATGTGCACGGGAATACGAATCGTGCGCGCCTGATCGGCGATTGCACGCGTTATCGCCTGACGAATCCACCAGGTCGCGTAAGTTGAAAACTTGTAGCCGCGCCGCCATTCAAACTTGTCCACGGCCTTCATCAAACCGATGTTGCCTTCCTGAATCAGATCCAGAAATTGCAGACCGCGGTTCGTATATTTCTTGGCGATTGAAACGACCAGGCGCAAATTCGCTTCAACCAATTCGCGCTTGGCCTGACCCGTCTGATGTTCGCCCGTCACGATTGCCTGCAACGATCGCTTCACTTCGACCGGCGAAATGTGGTGCTCCTCTTCGACCATTTGCAGGCGCTTCTTGGCGGTCGAAACATGCTTCTTATAAAGCTTCTGGTCGTCGGCCTTCAGCCGTTTCTTGGTCAGTCTTTCCGTGTAGGTGGAAAGCTCGCGCTCGGCCGAACGCACTTCCTTTTGCACGCCGCGAATCGCGCTGATCAGACGCTGTCGCGATTTTTCGGTCAGGTTCAGCCGGCCGATTTCGTCGGCAATTTCGATTCGCAGCCGCGCGACCTTCCGGCGCAGGCGCAGCAGCTTCTTAGTTCTCTTGCCGCGCGTGATTTTGGTTTCGGTGCGGAGTTTGGCCCATTCCTTAAGCGCGTTCTTGAAGAGCTTGTTAATGCCTTCGATGCCTTCGATGGTCCACTCGCGATACTCTTCCGCCTTGTCTTCTTCGCCGGCGAGCTCCGCCTGCTCAGAGAAGGTGACAACTTCGCGGATGTTGAGATTTCCGCCCTGGAGGTCCTCGCCGATTTTCAACAACGCAGCCACGGCAATCGGCGAACGGGCGATCGCCTTTTGAGTCTTGATTTGGCCGCGCTCGATTCGTTTTGCGATGGCGACTTCGCCTTCGCGGGTCAGCAACGGCACTACGCCCATCTCGCGCAGGTAGAGGCGCACCGGGTCGTTGGTCTTCTCTAAAGCGCCGGCCGAAAGATCCAACTCGAGATCTTCATCGCTCTCTTCGTCGTCGGTGGCGATGGCCGCCGCCTGCTCGATCAAACGCTCGTCGGAATCCGCTACATGAATGTTCGACGCGTCCAATTTCTGAAGCACGTCTTCGATATCGTCGGGCGAGACGACGTTCTCCGGCAATTCGCGATTCAAATCATCGTAAGACAGAAACTTTTTGTCGCCGCCAAGTTGCAGCAACCGATCCATCACATCGTCTCGATCTTTTTCTTCAATAGCCATTTATTCTTCCTGTAGCTGGTGCGCGGTTCGCTAATTCGCCGCCTTGCCCTGCGGTAAAAAAGAACTGCGTTGTTTTGATAGCTCTAATTTTTTCATGGCCAGTCGATCGCGCTCGTCGTTTTCACCTGCGCGATCAGCGTCGGCAATTTGCGCGCTCAGCTCGTCGATCTCGCGATCAAGTTTCATCAGCCGCAGCGCGTCCAAACAACTGTTGGCATCAGCCAGCGATTCATCGAACGATTCGGCAGTCTCATTCATCATCAAACGCGGGAGAAACTCCGCCGCCATTGAATTTTCTGCCGTCGCCTCGCTCAGCGAATCAAAACTGATTTCCTTGTCTTCCTGGCTCAGCGCCGCCAGCGCCCGAAAAATTTCCGCGGTTGCCAGCCCGTCATAATCAGTTGGTTCCAGCCGCGGCAGAATTATGTTTCGCAGCTCGTCGCTGGCCAGTAAGAGCCCGAGCAGCTTTTCTTCCGCCACCGTCGGCTGCACGCGCCGCGCGATCACTTTCTGAATCCCGACCGGGTCGGGACTTGCGCCTCTTACCTGATGCTCCAGTTCGCGTCGCTGATCGCGTTGCACGCGCAACGCATCCATCACAATGTCAAAGTATTCACGCTTCTGAATCCGATTGCGGACAGCGCGAACAAACGGGAGCGTCTCCTCAACCGCCGCCGCCTTGTCAGCCGGGTTGTTGAGGCTGCGATCCCGTAACGCTTGATCGATCACAAATTGAATATGGGGCTGTGCTGCGCCTCGGCGTTGCTGATACTCCGTCACGCCGTTTTTTCGGATGAAATCGTCCGGATCTGCGTTGTCCGGGAGGACCAGGACCTTGACTTCGATGTCTTCTGCCAGAATCGTTTCGATCGCTCGTTTCGCCGCCTGCACACCCGCGCGATCACCATCATAATTCACCACCACTTTACGCGCAAACCTGCCCACTAGTTTAACTTGCTCGGGCGTCAACGCGGTGCCCAGACTGGCCACGACGTTTCGCACGCCGAATTGATAAGGAACGATCAGATCCAGATAGCCTTCGACCAGAATTGCGAAGCCCTGTCGCCGGATTTCGTCGCGAGTCAAATGCAGGCCATAGAGGTGGCGTCCCTTTGTGTAGGCCGACGTCTCAGGCGAGTTGAGATATTTCGGCTCGCCTTCCGGGTCAAGCGTTCGCCCACCGAAAGCAATCGGCTTACCCTGCGTGTCGAACACCGGAAAGATCAACCGGCCACGGAAACGATCGTACGATCCGCCTTCATCTTTTTTGACGACCAGACCACTTTTTTCCAGTTGCTCCTGCGTGGCGCCTTTTTGCCGCAGATGAGTTGATAAGGCTTCCCAACTGTCAGGCGCAAAGCCGAGTTGAAATGTTTGAGTCGTTTCCTCGGTGATGCCGCGCTGAGTCAAATATTCGCGGACCGAACGCGCTGATTTGTTTTGCAGTTGATCCTGCCACCATCGCAGCGCCCACTGATTCAGCTCGATCACCTGATCGCTTTCGCGTTTGCGTTCTTCAAAGCGGCCGTCGTCAACCATCTTCGGCAAAGGCACGCCGGATTTTTCAGCGACGATCTTTATCGCTTCCGGAAAAGTGACGCGTTCAATCTCCATGATGAAGTTGAATACTGATCCACCCTTCTGACAGCCGAAGCAATAAAAGATTTCTTTCGACGGATTCACCGAGAATGATGGCTTCGTCTCTTTGTGAAAGGGACAGCGGGCGGACCAGTTGGCGCCGGTTTTCTTCAGCGTCACATAGTCCTGGACAATGCGGACGATGTCCGCTTGTCGTTTGAGATCGTCGATGAAAGTTTGCGGAAAACGCACGAACTACTTTATGAACCAGCGAGCTTAGAAGATCAAATCATCGTCGCTTGAGAATTCTAGCCCGCGTACGCTCAACGACAGTTGTTTGACTAACGAATTTTCCCAAGTCAGGGCTGCGAACAAACGCCTTTACGAACTTCGCTACGGTCAGTGCGACCTGGCGCGGTGGGCGAAAAACTATCACGCCTCGATGACTCTGGGGCGGGTAAGCTCTGAGATCAAGAAAATCGGTGTCGAGAGTAAAGAGGATTCGAGATGTGGCAGCTTTCAGCACCTCGGGATCGTCTGCACCTGACAGTCCTTCGTCCAATACCTTGTCAACGTCAAGTTTGAGCGCCATCAAATCATCGCGAAGGTATTGCGAGAGGTTTTGCTCCAATTTGATTTTCATGCAGCGGGAACTTTGCGCGCTAACTCTGCAGCGTACGCTATTGCGGCACGCACGTCTTGCTCAGTTAACGGTGGGAAGTGCTTCGTGATTTCTTTTGGGGACAACCCTTCAGCCAACGAGTCGAGAATAACTGCGACGTTAATTCGGGTGCCTTCGATGCAGGGTTCTCCACCACTTACGCTAGGCTTCACGACGACACGCTTCAAAAGTTTTCGGTATGCCGAGTCGGTCATTGTTTTAATTCTACTACAGTCGCGCCACTGCCGCCCTGATCTTGGGGCGCACTCGCAAATCTCGCGACATGCGGATGGTCGGCAAGCAATTCAGCGACCGCCTTCCGCAAAGCGCCCGTCCCATGGCCGTGTATTATCCGCACTTCAATCACGCCGTTCAGGAACGCTTCGTCGAGAAACTTGTCTGCCATGTCGACGGCTTCATCGGTCGTTCTGCCGATGAGGTTGAGTTCTTTGTTGTTTTGGAATTTGGAATTCTGTTCTTTGGAATGCAGATGCAGTTCAGTTGATGCCTGGCGACGCATCTCTTCGAGTGACGGCCTAACCCTTCCGCTACCGCGGGAGGCGCTGACTTCGGTTCCGCGACTCGCGTTTCCTTCGATTAGTTCAAGGTTCGCCAGCTTCTCGCGCATGTGCAGCGATCCCACGCGCAGTTCGGCTTCGTCATTCTTGATGCGGTCAATGATGCCGATTGAGCCGAACGTTCTCAGTCGCACACGATCGCCCGCCTTGAGATCGCGTTCCAGCGTGGTAGGTGGCGCTTCCTTTTCAGCGGGTGGCGGAGTTGGTTCAGGCCTTTCAGTAATTGTTTCCCGGCGATCGCTAACTACCTGTCCGTCCCTGACAACACGCACACCGCGAAGTTGCGCCGGCAAACTCTCTTCCGGAATTGAAGAGCGAGGGCCGCTCTTTGATCGCGCCGCTTGCGACATCGCTTTCGCGGCTTGTTGAGCTTCACGTTTCAATTCAGCCGCGCGTTTCTCAGCTTCGCGCTCGACTTTGACGCGAGCCGCGCGGTCCTCGATTTTAGACACCAGATCCCGGCTGAGCTTTTCGAATTCGGCGATGGTTTGCTTAAGCGTCTTTTCAAATTCCGACTGACGTCGTGATTCGCGTTGCTCGAAATCCTTATCGAGGGACACAAACTTCTCGGCCGTGGCGGATCGCTCTTCTTCCAGGGCCTTTCGCAAAGCTTCGGCTTCCTCCGCCTCGCGCTTGATCCGGCGCAGATATTCGATCGCCTCGAGCGATGATTGCTGAACGTGAACGGCGGCGCTCTTTATTAGTTCATCAGGGATGCCAAAACGTCGCGCGATCTCCAGACCCGACGACGAGCCCGCGAGTCCAACCAGCAAGCGATATGTTGGCCGCAAAGTCTTCTCGTCAAATTCGACGCTGGCATTCTGCACTCCGGGTTCGTTCGCGGCGTAAATCTTCAAGCCTGAATAATGCGTCGTGGCCAGCACGTGCGCGCCGCGCTGTTTGAAATGATCGACGACCGCAACGCCCAGCGCCGAACCCTCTTCCGGGTCAGTGCCGGTGCCGACCTCATCAAGCAGGACCAGCGCCGGCGGCTCGCATGATTCGATCATCCGAGCGATGTTGGCGACGTGCGAAGTGAACGTGGAAAGATTCGCGGCCAGCGATTGATGATCGCCGATGTCCGCGAGAATCGATCGATAGAAGGGAACTCGCGCAGCCTTCGCCGGCACCGGCAAGCCGGACAAGGCCATGAGCGAAAGCAGGCCCGCCGTTTTTAACACCACCGTCTTGCCGCCGGCATTGGCGCCCGAAATGACCATGATGGGATGCTCGGCGTCGAGTTTCATGGAAACGGGAACGACCGCGCCGCCGCTTCCCCGTAGACTCTCTTCGAGCAATGGATGACGTGCGTCGACGAGCTCGAGCGTGGCGCGCGCAATGAGGTCAGTACCGGGAGCGGTAGCGACCGGGTCTGACTGAGGCCGAGACTCGTGTGTGGCTACCCGGTCACTGCTCCCGGTACTGACCTCAGCGCCGGCTGACCTCTGTGCCACTTCAGGCACAACGCAATCGAACTTTTCCGCAAAGGCCGCTTTCGCGCTGATGAAATCAAGCTCCGCAATCGCGCCGGCCGCAATCTCAATCGCGGGTAACTGTTTCCGCAATTCTTCCGAGAGTGAAAATAGGATTTCAACGATTTCGCGTTGCTCAGCTTCACGCAGCGTCTGCAATTCGTTGTTGGCTTCGATCGTTTCGAGCGGCTCGACAAAAATCGTAGCGCCTGAGGATGAAGAACCATGCGCGACGCCTTTGATTCGTCCCTGATGATCTGAACGCACGGGAATGACGAATCGATCGTTGCGAATCGTCACGAGCTCTTCCTGAATCGCCTCGCTTGAACGCCGCATCAGGTTTTCCAGTGAACGCGTAATGCGCGAACGCGCGGTGGCGAGATCGCGACGAATCGCCGCCAGTTGCGGACTGGCGCGATCGTCCAACTCGCCGCTGGGCAGAATTTTTTTCGTCAGGGTCGCCGCCAGCTTTCCTAAATCGCCGGGCAGGGGCGCAACGATCCCGAAAAGATTCGGATGAGTATCGCGTTCAGTGACGATCGCGGCCCGGGCGTCCAGCGCCAGCACGCATAAGCGCGCGAGACCGAGCATCGTCAAAGGTTCCAGCGCCGTCCCTTGAATCTTCAAATGAGCGAGCGGTTCGGACGGATCGGTGACGCTATCAAACGACAGGCGCACGCCGCCCTGCCGCGCTTCAATCATCTCCGCGACGCAATCAAGCGCGTAGCGCAAATCGTCCACGTAAGCGATTGGCTCGAGTTGATCGATCCGCGCTCTTCCCATTTCATTCGTCGCCTGCCGGCGGACGAGCGCGCGCAGCGAATCGAACTCGAGAGTTTTGAATGCCTGGTTATTCATTTGGAAACGTCAATCTTATCATCTGCTTGTAGCATAGACTTCAGCCTGTGACGGAGGTTGGTTAGTCGACTGATTCAACGAGCCTTTCTGTAGCCCAGGCGTTTACGCTTGGGAACACGTAAGTTGATTCATATGAGAAGCCCCGTTAATGGGGCTTAAACCATAGTTGCCTTTTCAACCCAGGCGTAAACGCCTGGGCTACATAAATTCAAATCCAGGGGACTCTTTACCGAGGCGCGCTTTGCTCGCTCATCGCTTTTGGCTTATATTCGTCAACTTCTCAAATCAAGAAAGGCAATAATCACATGCCAACCATTCCTATCACAGTCGCCCATGGCGACGGCATCGGTCCGGAAATTATGGAAGCGACGCTTCACATTTTGAAAGAAGCGGGCGCCAAGCTGGCTATCGAAAAGATCGAAATCGGCGAAAAGGTTTATTTGTCGGGGAATACTTCGGGCATCGATCCGAGCGCCTGGGATTCGCTGCGGAATACAAAAGTTTTTCTCAAAGCGCCGATCACCACGCCGCAGGGCGGGGGCTACAAGAGCCTTAATGTGACCGTGCGCAAGACGCTGGGGCTGTACGCGAATGTGCGGCCGTGCGTTTCGTATCATCCATTCATCGAAACGAAACATCCGGGGATGGACGTCGTGATTGTCCGCGAGAACGAGGAAGATCTTTACGCGGGCATCGAATACCGGCAGACCGATCAGGTGATGCAGTGCTTAAAGATCATTTCCCGGCCGGGATCGGAAAAGATTGTGCGTTACGCGTTTGAATATGCGCGCCGGCATAATCGAAAGAAAGTCACCTGCTTCACTAAAGACAACATTATGAAATTTACCGACGGGTTATTTCATAAGGTCTTCACCGAGATCGCGGCTGAGTATCCGGACATTGAGAACGAACACTGGATCGTGGACATTGGCGCCGCCAAGATGGCCGACACTCCGAATGCGTTCGACGTGATCGTGATGCCGAACCTTTACGGAGATATCTTGTCGGACGTGGCCGCGCAGATTGCCGGCTCGGTTGGTCTCGCCGGCTCGGCGAACATCGGCGAGAACATTGCGATGTTCGAAGCCATTCACGGTTCGGCGCCGCGTCGCGCGGGACAGAATTTAGCCAACCCGTCGGGATTACTGCTCGGCGCGATTCTGATGTTGGTGCACATCGGCCAGACAGCGACCGCAGAAAGAGTTCACAACGCCTGGCTGCGCACGATCGAAGACGGCGTCCATACGTACGACATCTTTGATGAGAGCGTCAGCAAACAAAAAGTCGGCACAAAGGAGTTTGCGGAAGCAGTCGTCGCGCGACTTGGCAAGAAGCCGCACACTTTGAAGGCCGTAAGTTATAACCAGGACGACATCGAAGAAGTTTATAGCGAGACGATCGTTAAGGAACGATCCGACACGAAGAAGGAGTTGGTCGGCGTCGATGTATTCCTCGATTGGCTCAACGGCACGCCGGATAATCTCGGCGAAGCGCTTACGAAAATTGCGCCAAACGGGCTGCAACTGGTCATGGTTAGCAACCGCGGCGTGAAAGTGTGGCCGGGCGGCAAGTCGGAAACATTCTGCTCGGATCAGTGGCGCTGTCGCTTTATGTCCAGCGACAAGGGCGCTCCCGTTTCGCATCAACAAATCATTGAGTTGCTGGGAAGCGTCCACGGCGCAGGTTTCGATTTCATCAAGACTGAGAATCTGTGCAACTTTGACGGCGAGCGTGGTTACTCGCTCGACCAGGGAGAATAGGGACTGGAGCGCAAGCGTCCCGCTTGCCGTAGGTTTGCAACCGAGACGGTTGCGCTCCCGTCAAGTAAAGAGCGACCGAGACGGTCGCGTACCAACTAATTTATGGCAAATAACGAAAACGGTTCATCACTCGTCGCGGTCCTGATGGGCAGCAAATCCGATTGGGAGACGATGCGCGCGTCTTCAGAGACGCTGGAAAAATTTGGTGTGGCTCACGAGTGTCATGTGATGTCGGCCCATCGTAGTCCGGCGCTGGCCAGTGGATTCGCGGGCAGTGCCGACTCGCGCGGTATTGAGGTGATCATTGCCGCGGCGGGTGGCGCGGCCCATCTCGCCGGCGTCATCGCGGCGCACACGACGTTGCCGGTGCTGGGCGTGCCTATGAAGAGCGATGCGCTGAATGGTCTGGATTCGTTGCTGGCGACGGTGCAGATGCCTGCGGGAATTCCGGTGGGGACGCTGGCAATTGGAAAAGCCGGCGCGACTAATGCGGCCCTCTTCGCGATCGCCATCCTGGCGAACAGCCGTCCTGAACTGAAAAAGAAACTGGGCGAGTTTCGCGCTGATCAGGAAAAGAAAATCCGCGAGACGACGTTGGATTAAAGCTTGGCTATTCCTTCATGATGTGGAACATGAAGGCAGGCATTCCCACAACAACGCATACGAGACTCAGTACAAACCCTCTGGTTGAATACTGAGCAGATTGAATCATGGAGCCGGCTGCTGTAAGTCCGACTCCTAAAACAAGTCCTCCAATTCCCCCGAGAACTCTTTGCCATCTTGCCGGCTTTCCGGAAACCAGATGTTCGCTTGCTTGGTCGACATAAGATGGCGAAACGGAATCAGACTGATGCCGTTTGGCGACCTTTACGGATTCGACAGTTAACTCACCGATATATTCGTTGATGCGTTCGGTCAAGCGCTGAAATCCCTCTGTTGAGAACAGCCCAGGGTTGATTTGACGAAGTTCGAGCTCCGCACTCTTGATAATACGTTCTAGTTCGGTTGACGCTTCGGGATCAGTCATGGGAGTTCGAGGATCCAAGCTCCGGGTTCAGAGCGCTTCGTTTTAGCGCGGACAGATAGATTTCAGTTAAGCGTTCTTTGAGAAGAATGGTCGTGCGATCCCGCGTTTTCATGAAACGCGCAACACCCACGATCACCAGCCCAAGTAGAACGATGCCACCAACGAAGTAACCTAGGTTAAGTATTATTGTGGTAGGTGTTGGCCAAGCCCGCGACGGGTAAATGAAATCAGACACTTGCGCTGACAGTAGCGTAGCCAGGACGGTGACCGCGATACTAATAAAACCAGTTACAGAATCGGCCCACAGGCTGCGCGGTTTGCGCTGCTCCGAATCCCAACGCAGCCGATCTTCTCTACGTTTCATACAACGGCATTTTAGCGCTTTTCGAACTGGGCCATCAATGTAAAGGATCTTGCAACTGGTTTAGTGGCATTTTGTGCTGATCACGGCCTAAAGTTCTTTCGTTTCGCTTCCTCAGCCTGCTCCGCTTTTTCCTTCAAATCTTTTTGGCGCTGCTCGACGGTCTTTGAGGCGGCCAGGTCTTCGACTGAGAGTTGCGCCGCAATCCGAGTATCACTCGCGTCCGAGCCGACGTCGCCCGTAATCGCAAAGCCCTCGCATCGCAATTCCTTTTCCTTGTTGCCGCCGTCCGAATCAGCCGGCACACTCCATTCGGCCGGCAGGTTCAGTATCTTGGCGACCGTACCGACAAATTCATCAATACTTTCCCACTGGGTCGAATCATCATAAGCGACCTGAAGATAAGCCAGCCGCCCATCGACAAATCGAAACCGAATTCTTCTGACGCCCTTCAAGATTGGGAACTTCGCAACATCGACGATGAAGGCGCTCTCTTCGCTCGGTATTGCTGAAATGTCCGGCTGCACGCCTTTGTCGCGGCTGGCCACGCCCTTCGTAATTGCGCTGTCGATCACGGTGAATCTCAATATTGCGACTCCGGACTTGTCAGCTTTTTCGACCGAGGCGCCGGGAAAGCGCGCCAGCACGGCTGATTGAGGCGCACCCACGCGAAAGCCGCGAAGCTCCGGGGCCCGGTCGAGCCCGAGCGTGCATGGCGCCGGCTTAGTTGCGGTCTTACCCTGCGCGAACAACGGCAAGGCACATATCAAGAGAATTAAAAGAGTCAGGATGATTCGTTTCATGTTTGATTCAAGCAGAGGTGTTGTTGGAGTCTGATCCTGACTGGAGCGCAATCGTCCCGGTTGCAGCGCCTAACGATAATAGTTGCAAGCGAGGACGCTTGCGCTCCAGTCATAAGAATTTCGGCTATTCACTTGTGTCGCGAGCCAGCAGGGCGGCGCCGATAGCCACGCCGTCGACCCCTAACTGGGCCGGCACGATTTTCGTGGCTTCGAAGCACGGCTGAAAGGAACGCTTGCGCGATTCTTCGACTATCGGCGACAGGATCAGATCGCCGGCTTCCATAATTGTGCCACCGAGAATTATTCGCTCGATGCTCAGCAGGTTGATCATGCTGGCCACCGCAATTCCTATCGAGCGAGCCGTTCGTTCCAGCATCATGATTGAAAAGTCGTCGCCGTTCCTGGCTTCAGCCGCGAGATCTCCGGCGGTAAAACTTTTCTGCATGGCCAGCCGCGAAAGCGACGAAGTCGAATCGCGATTCAACCGCTCGCGCGCGCGGCGCACGATGTTTGGACCCGAAGCGACGGTTTCCAGACAGCCCGTATTCCCGCAGAGGCATTCGTTTCCTTCAGTATCGATCGTGATGTGGCCAATCTCTCCCGCGCAGCCTGAGGCCCCGGTCCAGAGAGTGCCGTCGAGAATAATCGCGCCGCCGATCGCGTCGCCGATGCCGATATAAAAAATGTCACGCGCGTCGCGGCCGGCGCCGGCTTTATATTCACCATACGCCGCCGCGTTGGCATCATTCTCCAACTCGAAGCGCAAGCCCGTCGCTGCGATTAATTCGGCATGAATGTGCTCCTGCGCCGTGAACGGAAGGCCGGTGGAAAAAAGCACTCGATCGGTGTCGCGATTTACCAGACCGGGAATCGCCAATCCCACGGATTTCAGATCGCCGGCCTCTCGCAGCCCACTGGTCAAATCCGCGATGGCCTTAATCAGGTTCTCGGGTTTGTAGGTCGCTTCCTGGCGGGTAATCGCTTCTCCGTTTTCCGAAACGACAACGCCTCGCATTGTCGACTGTGCGACTTCGATTCCTGCAAAGTTGATCTTGGGGCTAGCGGACATGCGAAACCTTTCCTACGGGGGTTATTGAACAGGGCAGGGATTTCGTGGTCATCTTATTCGAGGGTAGACAGGCTGTCAAACTACTCGCTATGCGTGTAAAATGCGTCCACATCCGGCATGACAACACCGACTCCAGAGACTGGCGCGCCGACTTTGCAGCTAAAAACGATCCTGCTGCCAACCGATTTTAGCGGCTGCGCCAACTATGCCGTGAACTATGCGGCAGCAATCGCCCGGGCCGCAAAGGCGAAGGTGATTTGCATCCACGTCCTCGAACCAATGGTGCCTGCTGTTGGTTATACCGGGATGACTGATCCGATGCCCATCGCCGACATCAGCGAGCAGATGGAGGATTCGGCCGAACGCGAGCTCCCGCAGGTCGTTGATTGCGAAGAGCTGCGCGGCCTTGAAGTAGAAGAAGTAATCTCGCACGGCGATGCTGCTGCCGAGATTGTGCGCGTGGCTGCGGAACGCGAGGTGGATTTGATTGTAATCGCATCGCACGGACGCACCGGCCTCGGCCGCATGATCTTTGGTTCAACTGCTGAGGCGGTCGTGCGCCATGCTGGATGTCCCGTCCTGGTCGTAAAACCCCCGGCGGATGAGGAGGAGGGCGAAGAGTGAGCGGTCAGCGGTGAGCAGTTCGAAAGGAATTGCGCCCCCAACCATGGCAAGCCGACTGCCACGAAATCGACTTCTGACCTGATCACAGCAAACAGCTCACGACTAACCATCTATGACCAGTCTTCAGTTTCTTTCTCATTTGATCGAGCAGTATGGTCTGTACGGGGTATTTGCTCTGACAATGTTCGAAGGCGACCTCACGCTGTTGCTTGCCGGCGTCCTCGCGCACAGTGATTTTTTCGGTAGTTATAGTTTTGCTCGCGTTTTGATTTGGGGGACTTTGGGAGGTTTTGCCAGCGATAACCTCGCCTACGGGGCCGGCCGGATTTTTAGCGGCACCGTCCGTAATTTCCGTTTTTATCGCAGCGCGAGTCAGCGCATTGAGCGGATGACGAATCGCTTCGGCACGCTTTCGATTTTCATTTCCAAATACGTCTACGGTTTGCGTTGGGCCTCGTGCACGTTTTATGGCGTGGCGCAGATGCGCTATCTCAGATTTCTGCCGTTGTCGCTCCTCAGTTGTTTCGTTTGGGTTTTTATCCTCAGCGGAATCGGCTATTTTTTCAGTAGCGCCGTGATGGGCTTGATTGGCGATTTTCGTCACGTGGGCAAGATACTTCTGGGAATTTTGATTGGCGGTGTCGTTACGGTTTACCTGATCAAGCGTCGCTGGGTTTCGCCAAAGGTCGAGGAAGTTAAGCCCGAGCGTCTCCAGAAGATCGAGCATGCGGCCATCGAAGGCCTAAAGGAAATCAAGGAAGACATTCAGGAAAAAATTCATTTGAGAAAATCCCGGCGCGACGATTCTTTTTCGTCAAAGGGCGATCGGAAATAAATAAACTTTCAAGTTCGATCAACAAAAAAATCAAAAGCTTAAATCGTAAATGATCATCGAATCTTCCGCCCCGACCCGCGTTGACCTGGCCGGCGGCACAATTGATATCTGGCCGCTCTATCTTTTTCATCCTGGCGCCACCACGGTGAACTTCGCGCTTTCGTTACGCGCGCGCGCGCGCATCGAAACCCTCGAAGACGGTTCGATTGTCCTCGAGTCAAAGGATCGCGTCATCAAACTGGAAACGACCGTGGATCGAATTGACGAGCTGGCGAATGACGCCCAACTCGAGCTCGTCTCAAAGATGGTGCACTTCTTTCGCCCGCAGACCGGTTTTCATTTGGTCGCCCACAGCGAGGCGCCGGCGGGCGCCGGCATCTCCGGATCGTCGGCGTTGGCGATCGCTCTGATTGGCGCGCTCAACAAATTGACCGGTAACCGGTACGAAGAAGCGGACTTCATCGGGATTGCTGCGAATATTGAAACGACCGTGATCAAGGTTCCTGCCGGAATTCAGGATTACTATCCGGCGTTCTATGGTTCGGCGTCATGCATTCACTTGCGGCCCGACGGAGTCGAGCGCGAGCATCTGGCGATTGATGAGGAAGAACTTGAGCGGCGCTTTGTGATTTGCTACACCGGCGAGCCGCGCCTGTCGGGAATAAACAACTGGGAAATCTTCAAGCGGCACATCGATGGCAACGCGGATGTGTTTGAGATTTTCGAACGCATCCGCGACGCGGCCGAACAGATGCGCGACGCGCTTTTGGCCGGTGACTGGATCGCGGTGGGAGAGATCATGCGGCGGGCTTACCCGAATCGTAAACGCCTCGCGCCCAACATCACCACACCGTACATGGACCAGCTGGTCGAGAAAGCTTTGGCCAACGGCGCCGAAGCCGCGAAAGTCTGCGGCGCGGGCGGCGGCGGCTGCATCGCGTTTCTGTGCAGCGAAGGCCGGCGCCAGGATGTCGAAAGCGCGTTGTCAAAAGAAACAGGTGCGGAGGTTTTGAATTGGAAAGTCGCGCGCGAAGGGCTGAGGGTGGAAGCGAGTTGAGGGATCCCGCCGGAGTTGAAAGCACGTAGATGTTACCGAGCAGTTTGAGGACAGCGTTCTCTGGATATATCGAGATTCTGCAAACGAAGCTACGACCCAAAAATATGGTCGACTTCGAATTTGGCCCAATGGTCGTGCACACGCCGGAGGATCTTCGTTATCTGGTTGTAGAGGCAGAAAGTGCGCCGGAGTTTTCTCGGTTGGTAACCGAAACGGAGACGGCCTTTTCACCAGGCGGTTTGTTTGGCCTGCGAGAAGCTGTTAAGAATTTCTTTCGACGAACTGGTCACTATTATCAAGTTTATCATTCAGAAAAGGTAAGCAGTGACGAGGTTTTCGAGAGGTTTGCTAGCGCCTTTGAGAATAAATGGCAGGGGCGAAAGCGGTATTTGGCTCCCATGGGCGCAGTGCAATTTTGCGCCGACTCCATCAAATTTCGAGGATTTGAGATTCGCAGTTTCTCTTTCGCCGATCTCGACAAGCTCCTTGGTAATTCCATTAACGAGGTCTTCTATCCCTGGGCGAGCGTCGACCTCACGAAGCTCGAGCCATACTGGTTCATAGACGTTTCTGATCAGTCATTGAGTCTATTTGATCCGGAGCTGATCGAGATCATCGAAGCACATCCGTCAGTTAGGAAAGAGTTTACCGGGTTTCCAGCAGCGATTGAAGATGCTCTCCGGCCTCTTGTGTTGTACGACTGGGAACCTGTTCACAAGTGGGCATCATTTCAATCAGTCTCTGACCCGGCTTCGGAAACTGGGTTTGGTTGGTTTCATTTCCAGCTTCCATTTTGGTTAGAGGTCAACGATAACTTGTTGGTGCCTCCTCCCAGCGCTCCCATAATTCCCAATTTCGAAATGGAAATAGTGGGTGACGACGACTGCCCAGATTTTGAAATGCCATTTCGCGCAGTCGAAATGGATGTTGATAGCGAAGCGACGTTTCGGACTTTTGTTTCGTGGGCCGATGAATGTTTGACTTCGCTCCAACCGCTTCAAGAAAAATGGCCCTTCATCGAGATCTCTATCGGCTTCTTGCTCAAAGCTTTCTTTTCAGAGGGGCTAGAGCAGCTACTCTGGCATATCGCCGTTTTGGAATCATTATTTGGCGAGAACAAGGAAGGAAATACAAACCTTATGGCAGAACGATTGGGTACGACGCTCGGAGGCGAAATGGGAAAGAACAATATCAAGAAGGCATTCAAAGGCTTATACAATTTCCGCTCGGAACTGGTTCATGGCAAGAAGGGATTACTGGAGCAAAAGATTTACGTTGGACACTTGCGCGAGGCGAGACAGTTCGCAAGATCGGCGTTGCAATGGTTCCTTCGCTATTTAGAACTTGTAAAGAGCCAACGGGACGCCAACAACGATCTCCTACCAAAGCGTGAGGAACTATTAGCTATGTTGGACTTTGATGAATCAGCTCGCAATCGCCTCAGCCAATTGGTCAAAGTACTGCCAACGGGGTTTCCGAGTTCGTTGGCCCAATAGCACCAACTAGTTTCTATCAGGCCATCTCATACGAATCCTTGCTTTCTGCGTGCAGCTACCTTGATTAATCGCTCTCTTATCTGCTCGCGCGGACTTAAAAGTGTTGCGTGAGAAGTTGTTGGTGAAGGTCGTAGCTAAAGCAAGCTGTTCCATTCATCAGCGCTCATCTGGCGGCCGATGATTATTTCCACTTCTCTCAGCATCATTCTTAATTGAGGCACTGAGTATTCGCTATTAGACGGAATTGTCAGGCGACGCTTCGTAGATCATGAACTGATGTTTGGCTCCGGAATACAAGCCTTCAAAACCAAGTTTCCGAAGACGACGGATAAAGTCGCTTCTCTTACATGGTTTCCACTGGCTCATACTCTGGGCTCTTATTCAGGTCCATGCCGTCGAGAATTGGGAGAAGATGCCCTAGTTTGAGTCCAACGAGAATCCAATCCTCCAATGTTGACCGAAGATCATCCTCGCATTTTCCGAGTGTTTCACCGAACGACAGAACGCCGACACAGGCTGGGATTCGACCGGCATACGTTCCGTCCTCAAGTTTCTCGTAGACCGCCTGGGACAGTGCTCGCTCAATATAGTCGCTTAGAATGTAATTCATTCTGCTCCGATTCTAATCAATCCTATCCACCTTCGGCTTTTTGTTTCGCGCCCTCAACCACTTTCGTCAATCTCGCAATCTTCTGTTCTTTTGTCTCGCCGGGAACAGGTCCCGTGTCTACCACGCCCGCGTAAGTAGATCTCGTAAACAAGGTTCGATCGGGATCACCGGCCGGCGCGTGTGACGTCGTTGGCGTCGGCATGGTTGCGGCCTCAACTTGATCGGGAGCGAGGTCAGCGGCAGTCTCGGCGCCCGCCACCGGCGAAGCGTTTGCCGCAGCTCCACTCAAAGGCGCAGCCGAGGCCGCTCCCGTTTCGGCTTGAGCTTCGGCGGCCGGTCGGTGAGCGTCCGCGGCTGGTGATGAATCGACGACGGTGACGTGTTCATCTGCGCCGCCTTCTTCGCGTTTCTGCTTAACACCGGCGACTAATTTCTGCAGACGCTCAATCTTTTGTTCTTTCGATTCGCCGGCGACTGGTCCGGTGTCGACTACTCCGGCGTAAGTCGAGCGCGTAAACAATTTTCGATTAGGTTCACCGGCCGGCTTTGACGCCGGCGGCGGGGCCATAGCTTTCTCTGCGACTGTGGCTGCCTGCGCGGCCGGTGCGGAGGGCTTCGCGGCCACCGCGGCCGCCGGCTTCGCGGCATGTCCGTGCCCGCTTCCTTCAGCTTCGACGATTACATAGACGCCTTTGTCGTTCTTCTTGATGATCGGCATCGTGCCGCCGGCGGCTTGCAGCACCGCTGACAGTTCAGCTTCGACGAACCGTGTCTGCTTACCGGGATCACGAACGTGGCCCAAAGGCGGTCCCATGTACAACGTGCCGCAAATATGACACTTGAACAATACGTCGTCGCCGCGCAGATGAACTTCAGAGCGCTCGCCCGCGGTCTTTAATTGTTTCAGGTGGCCGTTACAGAGTTTGTTCTTTTCGTTTCGCTCGTTACAGACAGTCTGCGCATTGGTGATGCGCTTGGGAACTGGAGGCGGCGCGCTGGCGTTGGAAACAACTTCGGCGGCGTTGACTGACATTAATGATCCTCGCTTCGTCAGGCTCGGAAACTGCGCTTTGGAAATTTCTCCAAAATCTTAAGGATTGAACAGAGCCACGTCAATGCCGGAACCGTCGAAGGGGTTTTAACCCCAGCTATCAACGACGCCGGTAGATTTCTTTCAGGATGATGGAGATCAAAGTGCACAGGACGATGAAGGCCACGACCGCGGCGAGAAAGATATATTCCCATCTTATGTCGAAGACCATGAAGAACTCACGCCTTTGCGAGCGCATTGTTCCCTGATGTTGGCTACCAGTGACGGCAACTTGCGGAGCGCAAGAGCGTGTTATTCTGAATCGAGATGCTCAAACAGTTTCTTGGCGCCGTTTGGCGTTATCTTCCGCCGCGCGTGCGCTATCGGCTGGCACGCATTGGCCAAAAGCGCTTCACGGTGACGACGGCCGCGATCATTTTTGATGAGGACAAACGCGTGCTTTTGTTGGAGCACGTCTTCCGTCCTGACAGCGGGTGGGGCGTGCCCGGCGGTTTCGTGAGCAAAGGCGAGCATCCGGAAGAAGGACTCCGCCGCGAAATGCGCGAGGAGATCGGAGTTGAGCTTTCTGATGTAAACCTCCTGCTTGCCCGAGGCCTCGGTAAGATCCGTCAGATCGAAATCTACTATCGCGCGAAAGTGATCGGCACGCCCAAGGCAAGGAGTTTTGAAATCAAACGCGCGGAGTGGTTCGCGCTCGATGAATTGCCGCCGGAGCTGGCCAAAGACCAACGCCGTTTGATCGAACGCGCGTTGATCGCCCATGAAAAGTCTTAGCATTGGTGTTATGCTACGCGGCGAAATTAAGTTTAGTGATGAGTCATGAGTAATGAGTGATGAGTATTCGCGGGGAGCGCCCATCACTCATGACTCATTACTCATTACTTCTTTAAGGAGAAAACATGGCAGCCCAAGGCGTCCAACTGATTCCGTCGCCCGAAGAAATAATGCACATTCTGAAACGCACCGGGGCGTTTCGCGAAGGCCATTTCGTTTATCCCAACGGCAAACACACGGCGCATTATTTTCAAATGCCGCTCGCGTTTCGTTATTACGATACGGCTCGCGTGCTGGCCGTGGCGCTCAGCCGCAAATTTCGGGTCGAACGCGATATCGCCAGCCAGTTGCCCAAGGTTGCCATCATCAGTCCCAGCTCGGGCGGGATTCCGGTCGCTTTCGGCGTGCGCGATGCCCTGAATGCGGAACAGATTTACTGGGCCGAGCAGGAGAGCGGTCAACGCATGTTTCGCCAGTACGTGAACCAGGGTGAGATCAATCCCTGCATTATCGTCGACGACATCATCCGCAGCGGCCACGCCATCGAAGAGACTGTTGGGCTGGTGAGCGGCCTCGGCTCTCCGATTATTGGTTGCGGCGCGATCGTGCGCTTCACCTCCGCTCCAGATCAGATAGGCGACGTTTCGATTAAGTCACTGGTTGAATTTGACGAAAGGTTCTATGACTCAGCCGAGGAATGCCTTGAATGCAAGCAAGGCGTACCTGAAGAGCACGTCAGATTTTAGTGAGCAGTGAGCAGTGAGCAGTGAGCACAGTGAGCAGTGTGCGGTGAGCAGTAGGCAGTGAGCAGTATCGTTCGTCTTCGACTCGTGATGACCCCGACAATCTCAATCAGAATTATTAGTGTCGCACTGTGGGTGGTGATTAGCGCCGCCGCGGTCTCCGCGCAAACAAAATCAAGCAGCTGGATCAGGGGAACGTGGGAAGGTACGGGCTATCAGACCGACGACAAGAGCACTTGGACGATGGTGCTTAAGGCGCAGGGACGGAGATTCACCATCGACTATCCGTCGTTGAGCTGCGGCGGGAGATGGAAATTGATTTCAATCAACGCTTCTCGCGCGCGATTCAGGGAACGACTCGATCATGGAGCGGATAAGTGCGCGGACCGGGGAACCGTGACGATTCAGCGAATCAACCGCAACCAGCTCTTGTTCTTTTACTCGTATCAGGGCGACAAAAGAATCACAGCCTCAGCCATCCTCAACCGAAAGCGATAGCTTGGTCGCCCCACTAACAAAAGGCGGGAGCAACGATTGGTTGCTCCCGCTGTGATGGAAAACTCTCAGTTCTTATTATGTTTTAGATTGTGTTTGCGGCGGCTGCTTTTCTTATCAACGCGTCGTTTTGTGGTCTGACGACCATAACGGCGCTAATGAGGGAGAGGATTTCAATCCTCATGAGATTTCCTTGGCTATGCGCTTCTTAGCTTCCTCCCACTCGATAAACCGCGTTTGTTGTTCTTCAATTAACTTCTCGCGTTCGTCAAGGATGTCTTTCTGCCATTGTTGAACCGGCAACGCCTCTTCATGGCGACAGAGATCATCCCAGAGCAATTCCATTGTTTGGAGCTTCTCTTCGATCGTCATGTCCTCGAGCGCTAATGAAGTAGCCATGGAATTATTCTAACCATTCTTTGCTCGTTGGCAATCGCTTTTGGGCTGTCCTTCTCAGTTCCCCGCCTGCCCGATAAACACCGTCTTGTCGATCGCCGCCGGATTGCCGAGCACCACAAAGCGAATGTTGTGCATGTACTTCTGTGACACGCGCTGCACGTCCGCCGGTGTCACGGCCCGCAGCTTCTCCAGAAACTGGAGCGAGTTTCGCCAACCGCCGCCAATCAATTCATATTGAGCCAGACCGGTAGCCTGGGCCGCGTTGGTTTGCTGTCCGATGTAGTAGGTGGTCAGAAACTGCGCGATGACCGAAGTGATGTCGTCATTGCTGATTGGTTCCCGCTGAAGGCGGGCCATTTCATTAAGCATCACGCGCACCGCCTGGTTCGCATCCACCGCAGTCACATAAATGCCGCCAATGTTTGCGGCTTGCGAGCGCAGGAATGCGTCGGGCGCGTAAGACAAATTTCGTTTGACGCGCACCTCTTCAAAGACGCGGTCCCGCAGAAGCGACGACGCCACATACATCGGATAAATATCCGGCGAAGTAATCGAAGGCGCGGTGAACAGGCCCTGGATATAGTTCGTCGGCAGCTCGCGGCTGGTCACGTCGACGGTTGATGCATTGAAGGCCAGGGCCGGCGGCGCCTGTGGTTTGTAACCTCCGCGCGGTAGTTTGCCGAACGCGGCCGCGATACGCGGCTTGAGCTGCGCGGCGTCGAGATCGCCGACAATCACCAAAAGCAGCTGTGAAGTCTGCATCGTGCGTTGGTGATAAGCGCGCAAATCATCAGCGGTCAGGCGGCTAATCGATTCGGCGGTCCCTTCCGGACGATTCAGATAAGGATGTCCGGCGTAAGCAACTTTCTCTTGCAAGCGTTGCAGATAAGTATCGGGTTCATCAGCATCGTCGCTGAGGCCGGCTACCAGACGCGACTTAACTAGCTCGACATCCTCCTTCGTGAAAGCCGGATGCAGCGCGACGTCGGTGAAGATCTCCCATGACTTGTCAAAATTGCCGCGCGTCGTGGCCATCGATAGCGCTGAATAATCATAGTTGACGCTGCCGCCGATGACTGTGCCCATGCGGGACAATTCGCGGCGCATGCGATCGCGCGGGAAAGCCGCGCTCGCTTCGCTTGCGACATTGAGCATGAAGGCTTCCACGCCGGCGTTATTCGAATTGATGTTTCCCGCGCCGCCGCGAATGTAAAGTTGGAGCGCCACAGTCTGGCTGCCTTCGCGGCGCTTGACCAAAACTTTTAAGCCGTTGACGTCAAGCTCAGTAACTTGCGATGCTTGGCGCGCGATGACACTTTGAAAATCCGGAGCTGTGGTTGTCGCCGGTGTGGGCTTCGGAGTCTGCGCGATGCCACTTGCGTTCAGCAGCAGGCAGAGCGCAAAGGGCAGCAATCCCAAAATCACGCGTCGCAAAAGCCATTTATCATTTGTCATTTGATATTTCTCAATTTTCATTTTCAATTCTCGTAAACCGATGTGTCAGAAGCCCGACCGTAAGGGAGGGCTAGTTTGGGAACCAAGCCCTTGCTTACGCGCGGGCTTCTGACAGGTCACTGCCCAATCAAGTCTTCCTGCGTCAACTTCACCTGCTGTTGAGCCTGCTCAGATATCAATGCCAGACTGACGTGGGGCTTGCCCTGAATGTAGGTTGAGACATAGCGGCTGATGTCAGCCCGTGAAGTGCGACGCAGATTGGGTAAGTAGCCGCGGAAGTAATCAATTCCCGTTGATGACCACCAAAAGCCAAGCGTCTTCGCATACTCGTCAAATTTCTCGCGCGAATAAAGATCGTCGGCTTCGAGCAGGCCCTTGGCGCTCTCGAGTTGCTCGTCGGTGTAATAGTCCTTGTCGTTGAAATGCGCGACTTCGTTGTAGACGGCCTTGAGCGCGGCCTTCGCCTTGTCGGGTGAAGTCTGAAAGACGATGTTGATTGGCCCCACGTTGCGCTGGGTGTAATAGCCGATGCCTACGCCGTTGACCAATCCGGTGTCAACCAGGTTGCGCTGAAAACGCGAATCGGGTTGCTGCATGATGAATGAGAAAACGTCAGCCGCATAAGTGGCCGCGTCGTCTTTGCCGATGGAAGGCCCTTGCCAACCGATTTCGATCAGCACATTCGTCACGGGCTGTTTGATGATGCTGCCGGCGCTGTTTTGGAGCGGCGGATGCTCGACCATGGGAAATTCTACAAAAGGATCTTTTTCCCGTCGCGGCCAATCACCAAAAAACTCCTGCGCCATTTTGTAAACTTCCGCTGTTTGCACATCGCCGGTGACGACCAAAGCAGAATTGTTCGGCACGTAATAACGGCCCTGAATCAAACGCATCATCTGCGTCGTGGCGCTCGAAACAGTCTGCCGATTTCCCAGCGGCTGTTTCCGGCTCGGAAATTTGAAGTAGAGCCGGTCGTTCATTTCCTTATTGAGATAATAGCCGGGCTCAGATTCGTTGCGATCGATTTCACCGATCACGACTTGCCGCTCGCGCTCGAACTCGCGTTCGTCAAACAACGGATAGCGGGTCGCATCGCGCATGAAATTTATCGCGGCGCGCAGGTTGGGACTCGTCGTCGTGAAATAGTATTCGACTACTTCTTCGCGCGTTTCGCCGTTGTAGGCAATTCCCAATTGCCCGATCTTTTGCAGGTACGTTTCGGCGTTGGCGATGGCCCGGTTCGCTTTGAAGAACATGTGTTCATAAAGATGCGACAGCCCGTTCAACTCAGGTGGTTCGGTAAACGAACCATTCCGCACGGCCAGCTCAATCGTCACGATCGGTACCGAATGATCTTCGAGAACGATTACCTCGAGCCCATTCTCCAGGACCTTGCTCGCGATATCTGAAGCGGGCTTGGCCAGGTTCGCTTTGGCCGCGGTGGCGCCCTGCGATTGCCGCAGCAGATTTGGTTGCAGTCCTCGCGGACGCGCGGCGAGCGGCGAGATTAAGGAAAAGGTAAGCGCAAGAATTATGAATATTCGTTTCACGTTAACTCCCGGTTTTTAGTTTGCGATCCGACAATCTGGATCGTGTCTCGGCCTCGAGAAAATTGTCCTGACCAAATCTACCACAAAGATTTCATGGTCGCAGTTAAAGACGTTGGTCTGATGTATTACGGATTCAAACTGCCAAGAAGTTTCTGCTTTCACGCAAGCCGGTTCGATGAGGGGCGAGGCTAAATGGATGTCGGCAGTAGCATAGACTTTAGTCTGTGTATTCAGTTCAAATCACAGACTGAAGTCTATGCTACTTAGAATATGAAAGTTCATAATCAACGGTTCGTTCGCAGGGCTTGAAAGCAATCTCTTTTTTCTGCGTCTCGGCATCGCGCATGATTTTGGCCCGGAAGGCGCTATCTGTCTTGATCGATTTCATCATGTTGGCATCAACCGGCTCGGGCATTTGAGCGACGATGAAGTACCGGCCGGGCGCAAGGTTGCCAATCGCAAATGTCCCGTCGGCGGCCACGGCCCCTTCGAAATAGCGGAGGACATTCTCGCTTTGTTCTCGTTCCGCCGGCGCCAAATAGAGTCGCAATCCAGCCGGCAGGCTCTGTCCTTCACCGGTTGTGACTCGACCGCGGAGCCCCGCGCCGCCTTCAGTGATCGCGATGGCCAGGTCGGTAACCTTGTCGCCGGCTTTCAAAGTCATTCCGTTCTTCGGAATGTTCATGAGGCCCGGCCGGCCGGTCTTTGAACCAATGCTGATTTCTCTGACGTACCATCCCGCGCCGGGAGGGCGGACTTCGAAACGATAGTTTGCCGGAGGCAGGTTGCGAAAGTTGATTTCGCCCGCCTCGTTAGGGCTGCTATCGAACGTCGGCGGAAACAGCGACGCCTCAATTGATTCATCCGGCTTGTCTTTGAGTTTCGGCGCGCCCGGCTTTTCCTCGGCCGATCCTCGTCGCGTGGTGACGAGGGTTTCACGCATCGCCGTTTCGCGACGTCTGCCGCAATTCAGTTTGGAATCCGCTTCGAGCACGACGCGCCCGGCAATCGATCCCATCGGGGCCAAAACCAACTCGAGCCCGGTAACGTCCGCGCCTCTCACGGACACGCGTCGAGCCGGAGACACGATCATTTCAGAGTTCGCTCCACCGCCACCAAGGGCCGAGACTTCATACTCTCCGTCCGAAACCCCGTTCAGTTGAAAGGTTCGCTCCTCGCTGGAGATCCCTGCGCTGGCGAGAGTGATGTGACTCTCAACGTCGGTTAACCGGACTGCGCTATTGAATGGCGCTTGTGGCACGACGCCCCCGACTTTGCCGCTGATTGAATGGCCGGGCTCATTGCGATAACGAATGTCGGCCGAGACTTCCTGATCTGAACGCACGCTGAACTCGACAGCCGTATCGCGTGTCGAAGAGGGCGCAAACGTCATTGCATCATTAGCGAAGGGATTCACTCCACCGAAATATTGGCCGGCGCCCCCGGCAGCGATGATGTAAGTGCCTGGTTGCAGTCCATAGATGCGATAGTATCCGCGGTCATCAGTCATGCGGGGCTGCTGATTTGCGGGCACGCGCACCTTATTGCCTTCGGCATCGCGAATTCGAAACGCGCGCACCGTCAAATTCACAACCGGGTCACCGTCGCTGTTCGTAATGATTCCGGAGATTACTCCTCCTTTGATCAATGTGATCGAAGCCGAGTCGCCGGCTCGATAGGCCTGGCCGGCATTAACAGGATCCGATAGATAGTTGTAAGGAACATATCCGGGAAGGCTTACGAACAGTCGGTAGAGACCGGTGTCGAGGCCCTGCAGTTTGAAATAGCCCTCGTTATCAGTCGAGGTTCTTTGTCCCGTCCCGCCGCCAAAGGTGCCCGCAGTTACGTTGGCGCCCGAGAGCGGGTACCCGGATTCATTTACGACGCGGCCGGTGATCATCTTTGGCGCAGTCTCTGACGTAGTCTGGTTGGTTTGCGTCGCGGGCTCTTGCGCGACCGTGCTCGCGGCGCAGATAAGCGTGAACAGAAACATGCGCCAGAGTTGCTTTCGCGAAAGCCTTCGCATGAGTCGCGAGGATAATCGGAGACTCATCAGGGCCGTTCCTTTCCGCTAAGATCCAGGGTGAAGGTTACTTCGATCTCAGCGTTTTCGGTGACGGTTACAGCTTGCTTTTGAAGGCGGGGAAATCCGCGGGGCATTGGGGTCTGTGCGCCCAACGTCATGATCTGAAGCATAACTTCATAATTGCCGGGCGCGATGCCCTTCACTATGAATCTTCCTCGCGAATCTACCTGACTGCCCATCCAGCCGGTGTTTTCGCCCTGGCGCTGCAGTGTGACGAAGAGCACTGCGTCGCCCGCCAGCGTTCCGCCCTCGACTTTGACTTGTCCGAGCACGACGCCCGATCCATAAGCCACGTAAACCGCGACGCCGGACAGGCTTTGCCCGGCCGCAAGATCGATCGCATTTGCTTGCGCCACTCCGTTCCGTTCAATCCGCGTCAGCGAAAATCCCTGCGATTCGGGACCGCTGTAAGCCCCGACGCTGAGTGACACTTTTCCCGGCGAGAGACCCTCAAGTACAAAAGATCTGTCCGGATTCACTTTGGCGGCAGACCCACTCTGGTAAACGCGGACAGCGGGTTGGACAGGATCGACGCTGGCCATAACCATTAGTCCGGATAACCGGGCGAGGGCATTCTTGTCGGTGATTCCGTCGGGAACGATGACACCAGAAATCGTTAGCCCCTTCCGGGCTTTGACCTCCAGATTCGTGACGTCGCTGTCCAAAACTTCAAAGGGAACTGGATCGCTGTAAAACTTCGGGCCTGAGGCAAGCGGGTTGAAATTTGGAGAGCTGACCATGAAGACGTAACGTCCCGGCGTCAGGCCTTCCACGCGAAATTCCCCTTGCGAATTTGTGGGCGTGCCTGGGCCCGACGAACTGCCGACATAGCTCTGTCCCTGATTCTGTTGAATCATGCCGAACGAAAACTGGATGCCGGGTAAAGGCTTGTTCGTATCGGCGTCGATAACGCGGCCGCTGACCGCATACGTCTGCGAGCGCCGTCCCAACTTTATGTCGATGTCTTTCGCTTCACCACCCGAAGTGACCTCGACGATCGAAGCGCGCGCAACGTCGGTGGCATCAGGATAGAAAGTCCTTGGAAAGGAACCACGCGAGCTGCCGCGGCTCATTTCATCACCCACGCTGACTTTGTAGCGGCCCGGCGCCAACCCGAAGATTCGATAGACGCCGCGATCATCAGTCTGGTACATCAGGAAGTTGACGGCTCTGCCGTAAGTCATTCCACGCGCCGGAGCGCCATTCTCATCAACGCTCATTAAAGTGATTCGCTCTTCGATAGCGGGCCGGCCGTCGGCGTCAGTTATCCGGCCGGTAATCACACCGCCGCGCGTCAGCTTAAAATCGACGCCCTCCGCCGCTTCATTCGTTGAAAGATTAACCACGCGACCCTGGACGTACATGGAATTGCTGGGAACCGTGTAAAGCGGAGCGATGGGTGAAACGTTGATCTGTCCGGCGGGCAATCCGTTGATGCGATAATTTCCTTCAGCGTCAGAGGTTGCTTGCCCGCCCACGATCGAAAAATTTTGACCTGAGGCCGTGACGATGATGCCGGGGGCCGGTTTGTCGCCAATGGTTACGCGTCCGGAAATTGAGCCAGTGGGTTTAGATTTCGTGTCCGGAGTTTGGGCGTAAAGCGCCGATGCCGATGCGATGAGAAGTGCGAAGACCTGCAATGAACAAAAGCAGAGCCGACGCTTGATACTAACCATTGGAGGATCCTCCGTCACGTGAGTGCGCGCCGCGGACAATTCAAATATTTCGCGTTCCACATCTCGGTTCGGCTTTGGATGTCGATGAGGCTGATCGACGCGCTCGCTGAGAAAGCCGCTTGAGACTCAACGACCATTGGGCTTCTCCAACGTGTTTGAGGTTCAGCCCGTTTGTGCGCGCATAATGTCACCGCATCGCAACCGACGCAAGGAAAATCAAGTGGCACAGACTTCAGTCTGTGATTAACGTACTGTTTGGAGTTCGCTTTTAAGCGGCCGCCTGAAGGCGGAACTCCGAACACAGACTGAAGTCTGTGCCACTAACGCCGGATTGTTAGGCTGAAACGCCGTTTACCTTGTAGAATCGGTTTTTCATTTGCCCCTGGAACTTATCTTTTATGGCTCGACTGAAAGTAACTGACGCCAGCGGACGACAGGTCCAACACGAACTAAATTCACGCTTGCTCTGCATGATCGGCCGCGCTCCTGACAACCAGGTTGTGCTCGACGATCCGCGCGCTTCGCGTCATCATGCTCACATAAAACCCAACGACGACGGCTCGTTTACAATTTTCGACGGCATCGTCGTCAATGGTCAGATCAAACGCAGCGCCAACAAGGTCTTTGTCAACGGTGAACAGAAGTTCGACCACGCGCTCAAAGACGGCGATCGCGTGACGATTGGCGCCAGCACCCTGCGTTTCGAACAAGCCAAGGAAGAACGAACCGCCGATCTGAGTTTCGACGACAAGCCGCTGGGACACACGCAACTATTGATGTCGGCGAAGGACGTGCTCAGCACCGTGCTGCGCCAGTCAGATCCCGGCGTCACCAGCGCAACCACTACGCGCGGTGGCGATAAAGTGCTGGAATCGCTGCAACGCAAAGCGAACATCCTCGGCGAGATTTACGAGATGAGCAAAGCGCTCGGCTCGGGATTTGATCTCGATCGAATTTTCAAAATGGCGACCGACATTATCTTTCGGTCGACACCCGCCGATCGCGTCATTGCGCTGTTGGCCGACGGAATCGTCACTGAACAAAACGCCGATGACGCAAAGTTGTTCCCGATTGCCACGCGTGCGCGTGACGAAAAATTGGAAGCGCACGCGCGCAAGATGACCATCGGCCGCACGATTACGCGCAAAGTGATGAAGGATCGCGTGGCCCTCCTGAGCCAGGACGCGGCCGCGGACGAACAATTCGCGGGAGTCGATTCGATCGTTTCGCAGGGCGTGCGTTCGACGATCTGCGCACCGCTCTTCACTGAGTCGGGAGTTCATGGCGCTTTGTACGCTGATCGGCTCGATCCATTCTCAGCATTCAAACCGGACGATCTCGAACTGATCAGCGCGGTCGCGGCCCAGACGGCGATCGCGGTCGAGAATGTGCGCGCGCACGAACGTCTGGCCAAGGAAGAAGTCGCGCGCGCGAACTACAGCCGGTTTTTGCCGGAATACGTCGTCAAACAGATGCTCGAAAATCCCAACTCGTTCAAGTTGGGTGGCGTCACACAGACAATTACCGTCCTCTTCGCTGACATTCGCGGTTTCACGCGCATCTCGGAACATGCGCAGCCGGAAAAAATCGTGGCCTTGCTCAATCGTTATTTTTCGGCCATGACCGACATTATTTTTGCGCATGGCGGGACGCTGGATAAGTATCTCGGCGACGGCATGATGGCCTTGTTCGGAGCGCCGACAGAAACACCGAAGGACGCGGCGAATGCGGTCTCAGCCGCGGTGGCGATGCAACGCCGCATGTTGAGTATTAACGACGAGCTAAAAGCAGAAGGCTATCCGGAAATCGGCATCGGCATCGGCTTGCACACCGGCGAAGCCATCGTCGGCTACATCGGTTCAGAGCGTCGCTCTGAATACACGGCGATCGGAGATACGGTCAACACGGCCTCACGTTTGGAATCAAATGCGAAGGGCGGTCAGATTCTGATCAGCGAAACATCTGTAACTGCTTCGCGCACGCGCTACCAACTTGTGCCCCGCGATCCCATCACCGTTAAGAACCGGGAACAACCAGTCCCGCTCTACGAAGTTGATTGGCAACACTCCATCAGCAATGCCTAAGGGCAAAGGGCAAAGGGCGAAGGGCGAAGAGCGAAGGGCAACGGCCCCGTTAGGGGCCGAATATTTATAGAATGCGCGCTCATTCAATCTCCAAGCTCCTTTAGGAGCGAAACGACATTGCGCTCCTAAAGGAGCTAGAGTGATAAGTCGTGAACGGAAACTATAAATATCTCGCTCCTAACGGAGCGAAGACATCGGAACTTCTCAACAGTCTTAGCGTCTAACCCTTTGCTCTTCGCACTTTGCTCTTAGCCCTTTCCCCCTTGCCGCTTTCATGAAGCTTCAGGATTTTTTCAAACGACAGATTCTCGTAGCGCGAGTCTATGGCATTCCGGTGCGCATTGATTATCGCTGGTTCATCGTCTTTGCGCTGAGCGTCGTCCTAATCGCTGCGAACGTCAGAAAGCATCCACTTCAACTCAGCCGGCTCACGATTCCACCAACTGGCGACTTCCTCGCATGGACGCTGGGATTAGTGACGACGTTGGGCCTTTTCCTTTCAGTATTCGGACACGAGCTTTCGCATGCGTTGATGGGACGCACTGAAGGAATCGAGATCGAAGAGATTGTGCTGCACCCTTTCGGCGGGCTCGCGCGTCTGAAAACCCAACCTCAAAATCCGAAGGCCGAGTTTCGCATCGCCGTTGCCGGCCCGGCCGCCAGCTTCATCTTTTCGCTGATCGCCTTTGCCGCCATGATTCTGACAGCCTCGCTGCAGTTTAATTTCGGCACGACCTTTTTCTTTTTCATCGGCGCGGGAAATCTCCTGCTCGCCATCTTCAATTTGTTTCCCGGTTATCCGCTCGACGGCGGACGAGTGTTGCGCGCAATCATCTGGAAACGCAGCGGCAATATGCGCGAAGCGACGCGCATTGCCGGCTTCTGCGGTCAGTTGATTTCCTTAGTACTGATTGCGTTCGGAGTTTACATGGCCGTGGCGCCCACGTTTCGCGCTTACTTCATGGGACTCTGGTCCGTGCTGGTAGGAATCTTCCTGCTCAGCGCGGCGAACAGTGTCGTGCGCAGCACGCGCGAACCCGCAACTGTGCGAGACGCCATGTCGCCGCCGGTTTCGGTGGCGCCGGATCTGCCAATCAATCGTTTTGTCGATGAGGTCCTCCCGCTGCATCGCTTTACCAGCTTTCCCGTGGCTGACAATCGGCGCTTGCTGGGAATTCTTTCGTTGGAAGACTTGAAGAAAATTCCCCGTGAGCGCTGGCGCGGCATGCGGACGCGTGAAGTCATGCGCACCGTGAACTCGTCTTTGTTCGTTCCCGAGAATGCGACGATTGAAAGCGCCAACGAATTGATCGAATTCAACGGCCTCGGCGCCGTGGCGGTCGTCGGTAAAGGCGGTGAGTTGGTTGGCTTCTTTCGTCGTGGCCGGCTACGGAAAAAATAGTCAAAATCCCCGTTGCCTCGCGTCCATTTTTCCGCGATAATCCCAGCGGAGCGTCCGTGATCCGAAGGCCGGGCGCCACCATCTGCGGGCGACCCCCCTTTCCGGCAATCGCTTTTTGATTTCACGCTGATGTGAACTCGACATCAGAGGGATTCGACTATTCGGAAATCTCTCGCGGTGCAAAGCGCATGTTGTTCATGTTCTCAACCACTGAATACCTGGCGAGGCTGGCTGAACCACGTTCAATTGCCGACATTGTGCTGGTGTTTCTGGTGGTCTATGGCGTGCTGAAACTCTTGCGTGGCACGCGCGCGGCGCCCATGGCCGCCGGCATCGGAGTCTTTGCTTTTCTATACTGGTTGGCGGTCAATCAGGGTTTGACGACCCTCGAGTTTGTGTTGCGCGGCGCATTACTTTATGTCGGTGTGGCGATCATCGTCCTGTTTCAGACAGAGATTCGGCAGGCTTTGATTGTTTTTGGAAATCGATTTCGGTTGCCGTTTGCGCGGCGGCATCGCGGCCAGTTTGGCGAGAGCATCTACGATGAAATTGTTTTAGCGGCAACCACTCTGGCATCCACGAAAACCGGTGCGCTGATCGTAATTGAGCGGAACGTCGGTCTGAAAGGAATTGTGGATGCCGGCGTCCGGCTTGATGCCGAACTCAGTTACGACTTGATCGTTTCGATCTTTAATCCTGCATCACCGCTGCATGACGGTGCAATAATTATTCGCAATGATCGAATCGCCGCAGCCTCATGCTTTCTGCCGTTATCGTTGAATCCGCTTTTGTCGAAAGATCTCGGCACGCGGCATCGGGCCGCTTTGGGAATCACCGAGGACTCAGACGCGGTAGCAATTGTCGTATCAGAAGAGACTGGTTTGGTTTCGTTTGTGCACCGCGGACGAATCAAGCGCGCGCTTGATGCGACCCGCCTGCGCGCCTCGATTTACAAAGAGCTCGAGCAGCGACCCGCGACGCGTAGATCAGATCCGCACGGCACTGAATCAGCGGAAGCCAACGAAGTCGCATCCGCCTGAAAAGGAAATGGCCCTGAGAGAGAACAAACGTTTTGCGAAGCCTGCCGATTCGCCCTGGCGCCGGCTCCGTGCAGTTTTTGTCGAAGACTGGGGCTTGAAACTGCTGGCGCTGGCGATTACGCTGGTGCTCTGGTTTATGGTCTCAGGCCGAATGACTGAGCGCGAAATCGTGGTCGAGGCTAAACCGGAAGGCAGGCCGGCGCCGACTTTTGAAGTGAAGGAAATTGTGGTTACGCCGGCAAGAGTTCGAGTTCACGGTCCGGCCAATCATTTGAACGACATCGAAAAATTCACATTGCCAATTTCAGTTGAAGGCCGTCGCGAGAGCTTTGACGTTTCTTCGATGGCTCTGCCGATCACCGATCACAATGTGCAGCCCCTCGGTACAGTGAATGTTCATGTGACGATTGTCGCCACCCCCAATTCAAACGGAAAACCACCAGACACAAATTGAAGCCGAAGAATCCAACGAAACTTTTCGGCACCGATGGAATTCGCGCCAAAGCAGGCGAGTTTCCGCTTGATTCGGATACGGTTCGCGCCATCGGGGCGTCACTGGCCCGGCATCTGGCTGAGCGAAATGGCGGCCAGCCGCCGCGTATAGTTGTGGGGCGCGACACGCGCGAATCAGGTTCGCAGATTGAGCGAGACCTTGGTGCCGGCGCGGCGGCGGCCGGCGCGACGATCGAATCGGCTGGCGTAATCACGACTCCCGGAGTCGCCTTCCTCGCTCGTTCCCTAGCCGCTGATGCGGGAGTGGTAATCAGCGCATCTCATAATCCATATCACGATAACGGGATAAAGATTTTCGATCCGTCGGGCAGCAAACTCGATAACGCAACCGAAGCGAAAATCGAAGCGGACATAGCTCAGGGGTCTTTGCCAGACACGCTATCGAGAGAGAAAGCAGCGTCCCCCAATGAAGCGAGACAACGCGAGCTGCGCGATCGTTACCTTGAGTATCTTGAACATGAAGTGGCGGAGGATCTTTCACTCGCCGGTTTGGCGTTGGTACTTGATTGCGCGAACGGCGCGGCTTCAGAACTCGCGCCGGAATTATTTGCGCGGCTGGGAGCGCGCGTCGTGCCAATCAACAATCAACCCGACGGACGGAACATCAATCTCAACTGTGGTTCATTGCATATTGAGGGCTTACAGCAGCGTGTGTTAACCGAAGGCGCTGATTTGGGAGTTGCGTTTGACGGCGACGCCGACCGCGCCCTGTTCGTCGATGCTGAGGGAAAATTTGTCGACGGTGACGCGACGATGTGGATTCTGGCCAACTATCTCCACGGTAATAACGAGCTGAATGGGCAGCTCATTGTCTCGACCGTCATGACAAACCTCGGCCTGGAAGTGGCATTGCGATCGCGTGGAATCAAGCTGGCGCGCACTGATGTGGGTGATAAGTATGTTCTGGACGAGCTGCTTAAATCTGAGGGCGTACTGGGTGGCGAGCAGTCCGGGCACATAATTTTTCCAAAGATAAGTTTGGCCGGTGATGGAATGATCACCGCAATCAAGGTCCTGCGTGTGATGCGTGAGGCAGTCAAGCCATTGCACGAGCTGGCTCAGGGGTTTTCGCGCTATCCACAGGTCTTAATTAACGTACGAGTGCGCCAGAAGACCCCGTTTGAAGACATTCCAGCGGTGCGGCAAAAAGCGAAGGACATCGACAATTCTCTGGGCGAGCGTGGCCGGCTGCTGTTGCGTTATTCCGGCACCGAGCCTTTAGCGCGGGTGATGATCGAAGGGGAAGACGAGCAGCAGGTGCATTCGCTCGCGGGTGAATTGGCCGAAGTTATTCGGAGCGAGATCGGTGCGACCGAGTCTTCCGACTGATACTCACCGGATAAAATCTTCACTACTACGTAAATCTTACCGGCGATACCGTGAAAAACTTTCATCCAGGCAAATTGGGACCGCCTGCAATCGTTTGATACCGCAGGTTTTTCGGCCGTTTTCGTTGCAAAAAAATCTCTATTGCGCGGCATAACTGTTGCGATGTATATTGTGGGGCAAGAGAGACGGTTGGTGGATCCTCCGTCTCAAGTGGTTGCTGGGGTGAGGACAGTGACCACGAAAATGGATGAGCGCTGCGACGCCCACGTTGCAGCGCTCATTCGCTATTTAGACCTTCCTTTATCAATCAACAATCCAACGGCAAGTTGACTCGCGGTCGCAATTCGCGTAGATAGTTGCGGTTTTATGACTCAGCGACCTGCGATAATTTTTCGAGCGCTAATCCTCTGTATTGGTCTGATTTCTTTGGTAGCTGCCCCCGGCTGTCGTCGGAATAAGACTGCCAACTCAAACACAAATGGCGGATCGACCGTCGCGAATGGCGGCGATCCTGAGCAGGCCAAGCGTCAGGCCGAGTCTTTGGTCGAACAAGGCAAAGAGCAGTACAAGAACGACCAGGACGAGAAGGCAGTCGAGACTTTCAAACAAGCGATCAACCACGATCCCAACAATGCCGAGGCCCGCCTGCGTTTGGGAATGTCGTACGCCGCTTTAGACAAGAAGACCGAAAGCGAAGAGGAATACAAAAAGGCGATCGAGCTATTTAAGAAGAGAATTCAAGCTGATTCTAAGGACGGCGCCGCTTTTTTCTACCTTGGCGAAGCGCATACTTTCCTGCATCAGTACGAAGACGCGGTGCGGGCATATCGCCAGGCAACCAAGCTCAGACCTGAGGACGAAGAGGCTTTTTACCAATTAGGTATGGCCGAAACCCGTCTGGCCCACTATCCCGAAGCAACCGCAGCTTTTCAGAAAGCCCTGGAATTGGATCCGAACGACTATCGGGCTACGGACGCGATAGAAAACGCGAAAGAAGGCACTCAAAGGATCAAAGAAGGTAAGAAACACGCCGAAGAGATGTTGAAGAAACAACTCGAGGCAAACGCGAACCTGAATTCAAATACCGGCGCGAAGCCCACGCCACGTCGTTCTCCGGAAAAACCGTGATAAGGTGAGCATAGTTTTTTTGGAGACGTAAATGGCGACTTATACACCACCACCTTATTTCCCCCAGAGTTCTTTATCGCCGCCCGATGAGAAGCGCTATCGCAAGTTCAAGTTGATGGTCGTAGCCGTTGTATTGATTGCGCTGGCCGTTGTTGGCGGTGCAATTATCGGAATTGTCTATCTCGTAAAGTCCCTTGGGCATTAATCCGAAGGTAACCGTGGCCCGCTTGACATAATCGACGGGCGGCCTTTATAGTTTCTCGTTTCGGACTAACCGTCTGAGTTCCTCTAGTGCAACGCTGTAACTGGTTCTGTCGGTGCGGAGGCGTTGCCCGGTCGATGCGAAGGCATCTACCGTAATTATTGTGGCGTAGAAATTCGCGACTTGTGCGCGAATTCGCAACGAGCGAACCCACTTGCTCAAGCGACGCCACAGATAAGCTTCGGCTATATTTTGGGCTAATTGGGAAGCCAAATCCGCGCCCGCCTAAAAGCGAAATCAGAACGTCCCTCTAAAGAAAATTGGAAGCAGGGCAGTTTGTCTGCGCTGACTGCCGGACATGTTCCGGAAAGAGGCAGGCCAAGGCCCTTTTTGCGCTTTAGACAGTGATCGAAGGCGCTACTGGACGGATAAGAAGAATCTAAAACATGCCGACGATTAACCAATTAGTTCGAAAGGGCCGGCAGCGGGTCAAGTACAAAACTGCAAGTCCGGCGCTGCAAAGTTCGCCGCAGAAACGTGGCGTTTGCACTCGCGTCTACACACAGACGCCCAAGAAACCGAACTCGGCGCTGCGCAAAGTCGCGCGCGTGCGACTGACCAACGGGATTGAAGTCACCACCTACATTCCCGGCGTTGGCCACAATTTGCAGGAGCACTCGATCGTTTTGATTCGCGGGGGGCGCGTCAAAGATCTTCCGGGTGTTCGCTATCACGTGATTCGCGGCACGCTGGATTCGGTCGGCGTCGGTGATCGCAAAAAGAGCCGCTCGAAATACGGCGCCAAACGTCCGAAGGGAGGCGCGAAGTAATTTATGCCGAGACGTAGAGTTGCAGAACGACGCGCGGTGCTTCCCGATCCCGTCTACAACAGTCCGCTGGTGACAAAGTTCATTAACGGGATCATGTGGGGCGGCAAGCGATCAATCGCGGAGCGCACTTTTTATACGGCGCTGCGCCAGGTCGGCGACAAAGCCGGCGAAGAGCCTTTGAAAGTTTTTAAGCGCGCGATTGAGAACGTTCGGCCGACGGTCGAAGTTAAGTCGCGGCGCGTAGGAGGATCCACTTACCAGGTTCCGGTTGAAGTCCACCAGGAACGTCGCGGCGCGCTCGCCATTCGCTGGATTGTGCAATACGCGCGCGGTCGCGGAGAGAAAACAATGACCGATCGGCTCGCGGCTGAGCTGCTGGACGCGGCGAACAATCGCGGTAACTCGGTCAAGAAGAAGGAAGATACGCATCGCATGGCGGATGCCAACAAGGCCTTCGCGCATTACAAATGGTAATGGTACGCACGCCTCCGGCGTGCCGGTTTCAGCGCGCTGAAAGCGTGCGAACCGATTAAGAAAATGGCTAAGCAAGACTTAAATCTGTTCCGGAATATCGGCATCATGGCGCACATCGATGCCGGTAAGACCACCACCACGGAACGTGTCCTTTATTACACAGGCATCACGCACAAAATCGGCGAGGTGCATGAGGGCACGGCGATCATGGACTGGATGGAGCAGGAGCAGGAACGCGGCATCACCATTACCAGCGCCGCGACGACTTGTTTCTGGGAAAGAAACGGCGTCGATCATCGCATTAACATTATCGACACACCCGGTCACGTTGATTTCACCATGGAAGTTGAGCGCAGCCTGCGCGTCCTCGATGGCGCCGTGGCTGTATTCGACGGTGTTGCCGGCGTCGAACCTCAATCCGAAACCGTCTGGCGCCAGGCTGACAAGTATCGTGTCCCGCGCATTTGTTTTATCAACAAGCTCGATCGCGCCGGTGCTTCGTTTCAGCGTTCATTTGATTCGATCATTTCCCGTCTGGGCGCCAACCCCGTAGCGATTCAAATCCCCATCGGACTCGAAGATCAATTCAAGGGCGTTGTCGATATCATCGCGATGAAGGGCCTGATTTGGAGCGATGAATCCAAGGGCTCGGAATATGAAACCGCCGAGATTCCGGAAGATCTGAAGGAAGAAGCCGCAGCGGCGCGCGAGAAGCTGATCGAAGCCGTTGCGACCGTCGATGATGACTTGATGCACAAGTACATCGAAGGCGAAAAGATTACTGAAGACGAAATTCGCAAAGCCCTCCGCAAAGGCACGATTGAATTGAGACTGGTGCCGGTGGTTACCGGTTCGGCCTTTAAGAACAAGGGCGTGCAGACGCTGCTTGATGCGGTTGTTGATTACCTGCCTTCGCCGCTGGACATTCCGCCGGTGGAAGGCGTGAGTCCCAAGACCGGCCAGAAAGAAACGCGTCCGCCCGATGCGAGCGCGCCGTTCAGCGGTCTGGTTTTCAAGATCATGGCCGACAAGCATCTGGGCCAGCTTTCGTTTGTGCGCATTTACAGCGGCACGATCAAGTCCGGTTCCTACGCTTATAACGCCGCGAAGGATACGCGCGAGCGCGTCGGCCGGCTGATGCGCATGCATGCAAACAAGCGTGAAGATATTGAAGCAGCGAGCGCCGGTGAAATCATTGCGATCGGCGGCATGAAGCAGGTCACGACCGGCGACACAGTCTGCGACGAGAACAAGCCAATCATCCTGGAAGCGATTGATTTTCCGGCGCCGGTTATTCGCGTGGCCGTCGAGCCCAAGACGCGGGCCGATCAGGACAAGCTGGGCATCGCGCTCGGCCGTCTGGCGCAGGAAGACCCGTCTTTCACTGTCTCAACCGATCACGAAACGGGACAAACGATTATCGCCGGCATGGGCGAGTTGCACCTGGAAATCATCGTCGATCGCATGAAGCGCGAATTCAGCGTTGAAGCCAATGTCGGCAAGCCGCAGGTCGCTTATCGCGAAACGATTACCCAGGCCGCGTCGGGCAAAGAAATCTTTAAGAAGCAGACCGGTGGTCGTGGCCAGTACGCGCACGTCGAGCTGGAGATTGAGCCCGCGCCGGGAGAAGGCTTCGTTTTTGAAAACGAGATCAAGGGCGGCGCAATTCCGCGCGAGTTTATTAAGCCAACCGAGCAGGGCATTCATGACGCGATGGAGCGCGGGTACCTCGCCGGCTATGACATGGTGGACATCAAAGTGCATCTGGTTGATGGCGGTTTTCACGAAGTCGATTCCGATGAGCGCGCGTTTCACATTGCCGGCTCATTGGCGTTTCAGGATGCCTTGAGGAAAGCCAAGCCGGTTCTGCTTGAGCCAATCATGCGAGTCGAAGTTGTGACTCCTGAGGATTACATGGGCGCAGTTACCGGCGATCTGAATCGCCGTCGTGGGCAGATTGAAAAGATGGAACCGCGACCGGGTGGTGCGCAGGTAATCACCGCGTACGTGCCGCTTTCGGAAATGTTTGGCTATACGACCGACTTACGTTCGGCGACCCAGGGCCGCGCGACTTCAACGATGCACTTTGAGCGTTACGATCAGGCGCCCAAGAATGTCGCGGAAGAGGTGATCGCGAAAGTTCAGGGCGTGGCGAAATAGAGTGGCATGGACGTTAGTCTGTGTCGCTTTTTTAGTTGAGATCACAGACTGAAGTCTGTGCCACTAAGAGGAAAAGATGAGCAAAGAG
>UEXV01000014.1_pt1 | contig 121074 bp, 110 predicted proteins | sample 4301181 | NCBI WGS metagenome assembly UEXV01 (sample SAMEA4773175, study PRJEB27434) | metagenome | biome: 2259; feature: agricultural soil; material: soil | place: USA | collected 2014-09 | depth 0.25 m | reverse complement strand
GGTAACAGGTTGATTGAGATCGACTCGCCGGGGCGCCAGTAGTTTGAAACTTGCAGTATCGCCGGCCCACTCAAGCCGCGATGTGTAATCAAAATGTTCTCCCGAAACGATGGAGACGATGGAGACTGGGAACAAGTGACCAGGGCGTCAATCGAGACTCCGCTTAACGCCGCCAAAGCTTTCAGAATCTGTGGCGGCAGCGTTAAAGGCACCAGGCCGGCGCGTGTTTCTTCAATGCGCAGCCCAAATTGTCGCGCAATGCGATAGCCGAAGTCGGTCGCTCCCAGCGGGGCGATGGATAACCCGCCAGTGGCAATAACTACGGAGGAGGAGTGGAAAGTGCCTTGATTGGTTTGCAGCATGAACGCGCGCTCTGCAACAGATTCGTGGCGGTTCACCTGACGGACTTCGCAGCCGCAGCGAATCTCCACGGCAGCGTCGTGAGACTCTCGGAGCAGCATGTCGATGATCTGTTGCGAACTGCCGTCACAGAAGAGTTGGCCCAGCTTCTTCTCGTGATAAGCGATGCCGTGTTTTTCAACGAGGGCGATAAAGTCCGCGGGTGTGTAGCGGGCGAGCGCTGACTTGCAGAAGTGCGGGTTCCGGGAAACGAAGTTATCGGCGCTGACCGATGTATTGGTGAAGTTGCAACGCCCGCCGCCAGAGATGGCAATTTTTTTGCCGACCCGGTCGGCGTGTTCAATTACTAAGACTCTGCGCCCGCGTTTGCCCGCCTCGATGGCGCAAAAAAGACCCGCCGCCCCGGCGCCAATGACAATAACGTCCCACTCCTGCATAAAAGACGGCCCAAAAATTGGGCCAGGCTTGCGATCTTGCGATTCTCAAATCGCTAATTTGTCAGTACCCCGAGCGGTAGCGAGGTGGATCATCACGCATCATTCGTCTTGATCCGGTCGCTACTGCTCCCGGTACTGACACTTACGATCCCGCGGACTCGCAAAAATGACTTTTGCAGCGAAGCCGGTCAGGCCTGCAATTCTGCAATTCTCATTCTGCACTGTTAAGTTGCTCTTGAATAGAGAAACATGCGCGGACAGTACGATAAGGTGGCGAGTATCATGCCGCAGGCAGCCCTGGCAATGCCCACGAATTGACGAGGCGACGAGAACCCGTGAACGGTGAATCGTAAATCGTGAATAGACGACCGTGTCCCCGCAGGGGAGAGTCGAACGCCTGACCAGGGTTTCAACTCCGTTTCATGACAACTTTCTACCTGGCTTCGTGGTGGCAAGTGCGGTCTTCTTGCTCGTGGGTGTTACCGAACCAGTCCCCCGTTGGGGTTCTTTGATGATCTCCATCAGAAAAATATCGCTCGTATCTTGAATCTTGATGTTCTTGATCCATGGTCGCTTCTCATCATCGGGCAGGTGCTTGCAAACCATTTGTGCGATGGCCCGCTTTTCCCACCCGTCGGCTCGAGGGTAGTAGTTACGGATTTCGATGACCTCGCCTCTGGTCACCTTATCCTGGAGGGCATCCAGGAGGCACCGACCGATATACGCACCCGCATTGCGCTGCAGGCCACGAAAATAACGCAGCAATCTTTCTTTATCCTCAAACGCGGGAGTTCCCAGAAGATGAACAATCGCGGTCGAAAGATACTCAGGTATGTAAACGCCGGGATCAAGGCGGCGGGCAAACATCTCACTGATCTTCTGCCGGTCTGGTTCGGAAAGTTTTTCAGCGTAGGTTTCAATGGCGTCAACGATGTACGGAGTGAGTTGTGGGTATGACTCAGAGATCGCTGGTAACTGCGTAAAAAGACTGTAAGAGGCTGTGCTGACCAAAGTCTTAACAAACTTGGTGACATCGTTGGCTTCCGGGAGATCCTTATTCACCAAAGCCTCGAGCAGTGCCTTTGGATCCTCGGACTCTCTCAGTTGCTTCATCTCGGATGGGCCGGGTTCGTGGAACCGGATTGGGATTCCGTAACCATATCCGGCGAAAATCCGCGCCGGCTTCTTCGCACGTTTGCTGCCCGTGTGCTTTTCTGTCTGGTTCGCCCCTTTTTTGGAAGGCGCGAGGCGCGATCCGTCTGCCTTATCATGCGCCGCTGCGGGACCACGATCGAGCACGTTCTCAGTTCGACGCCGAAATTTGTCCACCTCTTCAATTCGCGTTTTGGCTTTATTAATCGTCAATCCCTCAAGCCACAAGTGCTCGATGAATTGCGTAAGCCATTGATGTGCCTGGTGGGCACTCCGGCAAAAGAACCGGTAGTCATCGACAAAACGGCAAAACGACGCGCCAATAGAAATGAGATATTTATCAACCTCAATCAGTGCCGCCTCAGCCAGAATGCGGCTGGCGTTAGATCCGACAGGAAGTCCATACGAATCCCGATTTGCCCAGAAGAGCAAGAGTTGATTGATCTGACGAACGCGTGATCTGTTCGAAGTTTGCGAGAGCAGGATGGACTCGAGCCGGTGCAAATTGAGTCGATCGTAAAAATCAGAAATGTCACACGTAACAATCACCTTAGCGGTAGCCTTGCGAACTCGCTTTCGAACTTCTCCCTGGAATGCGATCAAATTGTACCGACTGTCAAAGAGATAACCGTTTCGCGGCTTGAACCGGTATGAAAAAACGGCATGGCGTTCGACAGATGGACGCCCGGTTTCGATCTCATCGGCCAGCGTCAGGACCATCGCGAGGTACTTAATGCTATCCAGCGGGTGAATCAGTGCGCAGCGCCGAAAATCAAACGGACCTCCTTTCGGGATGAGCACGTGGTCGATCGGAGAGACGGCGAGGCTATCCAGAGTGTCGCCGGCAATCGAGCTTTCGACTTCCCGGATCACGTCGGCCTGAAACCTCTGGTTCCTCAGCAGATCGACTTCTGGCGGCCGCTGAAAAATATCGGTCAGGCCTTCCATTTCGGCGTTTGCAACAGCTATTGTTGTCGCGGTGTGTAGATCCATAGTCTGGGCGCGCTTTATCGCCTCAACCTACGACTTTCCAGCGCCTCGCAACAGGCCGATATCGAAAGTCGGGTAGTCCCCTTCAGACTCGAGCTGCACCTGTGACAGGGCTGCGCTGATGGATGCGGCATCCTTACCTTGATCGCGTAACCCTCGCTGCAGGGCTTCCACTTTGTGATGCTTCAACCACCACCAACGGGACCGCACATCAAATTTGAACACCTGATTCACCAGAATAAGGAGCCCAGGTAACGCGGTGAGAGTCGCTCGCAACGGTTGTGACCCGAAATCCGTCGCGACGAAGACCACTGCCAAGCCGTTGGTCACGAGAGCCGCTAAGAGACAAACGAACGCAAAATAGTAGTTTTTCACAGCGAGCTTTGCGGTTTTTTTGGCTTCGCCGGAAAGTTCCTTTTCGAGAGTATTCATGGTTTGATTCTCCTCGCGGGGGATGACGTCGTTTTTACGATGTTCACGTGAATCACCGCTTCAGTCAACAAGCTCACCATCGGGTTGAAGCAACAACTGCGCCCGGTTTCAATCTCCATAATCGGGGCGCCAGTTTGGTATTAGTTCGACTGTCCTGTGTGTTGGCGGTTGTACTGGTCGATAGAACCTGACATTTTGTTGCCGTAAAAAGTTAAACGCCGGATCGTCGGCCACATGATTACCACCGTCTCGTGTCGGAAGCCAATCACGCACCCGAGCTTCATAGCTCAAGAGCCAATGCTCACCGTAAAGCTCCATGGGAGTCATTAACCGCGCCCAGTAATCCAAGTCTAGATTTGGTAACAGCCCACGATGATGTGCGTCAAGAGCCAGAATGGCCACAGCGGAATCATTAACCCTGCTTAGCGTGTTTATGGCGGATGCGTCGTCAATCGCACAGGAAAATGAAAGGGCGAGCCACAGAGCCCAAGCGACCTCAGAACCATGCCCTTGAGGGCCGTGCTGCTTAATCAACAACGTGATCGCTCTACTGAGTTCCTCAATGTTGATTATTTGATCGTTTGCGTGGGCCTTTGCGAACGCTGCGCCGATCTGCTGCAAGGCGGTAGGCTCGATTGACATCGTTTGCAATAGCAAATCCTGTATAAGGGGCCAAACCAAGTCGTCAATGTCAAAGCTCTCCAACCGAGAGATCGCGTACGCAACTACGGGATCTTGGGGATGGAGTTTCTTGAGGGAAAATACAAGATCGAAATATCCAAGAAGTGCGCTTTTCTTTTCCTCAGGAGATCTCCCAAATTCATAGCGACGTACTGGATCGCGCCAAGCGTGATCCAGAGGCAGAGGGAGCTGAAAAATGCCAGTCTTGTTAGCGTTCAGTTGGAGATTATATTCGGCAAGAGCCAAGTGTAAGAATGCCAACGCGTTTTCCGCCTCCGAGGGTTTTTCGAAAACCAACTCATAATCATCATAAAATCGCATAGCTGACAAAGGCGTTATATTCGCTAGAAGCTCCAAATCCACGGCGGTGAGAATAACTTCACCAATTACGAAAGAAACGTCAGGCCCAATTGGAATTCCGTTTGTCTGGCGATCCTGGCAGTTGCGAACACAGCGATCGATGCGTACTCCCAAAAGCTGATTATTGTTAAAATTGTGCGGCTGATGTGCTACCGCTTTCGTATGGATGGCCCAGGGAATGCTATGCGTGTAGAGCGTTCGATAGTATTCTGCGACGTCCGCCAGAAGAACGTAACGGGCGTGTCGCCTACTGTGGATCCGGAGCCGTGGCATCGCACCGAACCGAGACGATGGCGCAGCCGCCCTGCCCATCGTTCCACGTAATATCGGTCGAGAGGCCGCTACGTTGGCCGCAGCCAAATGGCGCCGTAAATCGGACCAGCCATCGGCAATCTCGAGTGCTAACGGAAGATAACTAACGGGATTTGGAATGGAGAGCAGACGACGCACGCCACCAGCACGAGCCAAGCTGTGCTGGCAAGGGCTTGAAACAGCCTGTTGGGCGGGAAATCCTGCCGGTGCATAACCGGCTGACCTTATCGCGTCGGCATACTGATGAGATCCGAATGCGGGCGGCAACTCCTTTGGGAAGAGTCCACGCGTTAAGAATCGGTTTCGACTCGCCATAAACTATAGGCACCTATGCGCCGCCAATTCTCAGAAGCGGCGAATGGTTCGAGGCGGGGGAAATCTCAACACGACACCGCAACAGCTAATGAGAAAACGCCCAAGGTTACATGAAAAGCAAAGTGCGGCAACCGTATTACGGCTCGATATTCATTGGGTCTTTTGATTGCCGCAGCTCGGTCGATCGAATAACAAGACGCCGGCGGATTAGCGATTGCGTAAAAAGCCGAAAGGTACTTATGCGGGTTCGGGATTACGGGCAAAAAGGATGTGAGAACCCGCGAGACTGAATGATTGCGCGCGAGACTCTAGTACAAATCTTTTTAAGGCGCAAGCAAAACTTTTGCTAAGGTCGATTGTTCGTGGTAAGTAGCGTAAGTTATCTTCATGTCATGAATGAGGGCCTGCGTGGGAGCGACTGACTCCCGATCTTAATCCTCACCATTCATTATCGTTCCGTTTCGCGGGTCTTCTCAACCTACTTTCTAATCCCCGCATCAAGCTCTTTAGCGAACGCCTTTTCATCGCATCGCCCTTTCCTGTCGATGACGATTCGCAACGTGTTCGCTGGTTGAGAACTGATATCGACCTTCGCCATACCGCATTCGCCCCTATTCCCCCACGGATCGGTCTCGACACTTACGATGTAGCTATGTCCTTCGAACAGACTCAGTGAGATCTTTCCGTCTGGAGAGACATCCACCATCTCCACCTCACGTCCGTCCTTCCCTTTGCCCCAATCGAGGGTATACGAATGGATGAAAAAGAACTTCGGCTCCTTTCCTTGTTCGTAGCTGTGTACCCTTATGTAAGGCTTTCGCCCTTCAGGCGCCAAAAATGGTGTTCCGTCTTTGCGAAATACCTGTCCGGATACGGCTCGGAGTGGGATCATTGGCAGGGCTTTGAATCGAATTTGCGTCTTCTCTTCGCCCTGTTCGAGCACGATGGGTTCGGCCTTTGAGAAATCTCGGACGCCTGGGTAATAGTGACGCGGGAAAGGCGAGCTGCCATCCAGGAAGTCATCGTCATTCATCACGATTGTGTAGTTCCCTTCACGTAAACCTTCGAACTTAAAGGTGCCATCCGGATTAAGGCCGTAGAATTCCGTCCGGCATTGCTCGAGAGTTTCCTTCTCAGTCGGCATGAGCCGGCAAACGCTCGGATAGAATTTCGGAACATACTTCCAATTATCCAGAAGAAAAACTCCGGCGATACTGGCCGTGGCCTTTAGATCGATTTTGAACGTGTTGAAATATTGGTAGTCGCATGCCTCTCGCGATGCGGTCGCGGAATACTCGAAAACGGTTTGCGTGTCCTCAGCCTTTTCATCGATCGGACGGTCATCGCCGCGGAAGCGCAGCAGACTCGCACTAAAAGGCACGATGACTCTTACCGTGTACGGGCCCGACTTGGGCACCTCAAAACTGTAAGATCCGTCGTTGTCCGTTACAGTCTCAAGGTTAAGTCCGTTGCCCGTGATGACCGCTCTTGCGCCATCCACTCCACGGTACCGCTCTTCAGCGACTCGTCCACGAATTGAGAGTGGTCCGGTGTGTTTCGAAAGCTTTTCGAGTTCGGCGATCAGTGGAGAGTTTTTCTCGATAGCTCCATTGCCATTGCAAGCTCCGAAACTAAGGTTACTGGTGTCGGTATCCCGGTGTGCAAAGATCAGCCATCGCTGCCCCTCCTTTACACCGAGATCGCACGACGTACCGGTGTAGGTCAGAGCCTTCGCGGTTTTTCCGCTAACGCCTTTGAACGCGTGCTCGAGGGTGAAGTGAACCCAGATCAAACCGCCACCCCGCGATGAGATCGAACCGACACCCCCGAGCTGCACGTCTGCCTCCTTGTCACCCATAGCCGACGTAATCCGCTCGACCTTTCCGACAAAGACTGCATTGGCCCTGGAAAAGAGTGAGCAGGTGGGAACCCCGTAGTCGAGACACGTGCAAGCATTCACCGGGTTGAAGAAGGAAGCGCAAAAAAACAGCAACGTTCCCGTCTGCAAAAACAGCTTCATATGACGAGGATTATCTTCAAGGGCTCAAGGGATGTAAATATAATTAAGGCTACCGATCCGGAAGGCTACCGATCCGGAACTACCGATCCGGGGTCAGGCCTTCGATTCCGGCGATTTGCTTCGGCGCGAACAGCGGCATCAAAGGTTCCAACCCACGAAGCGAGTCAGCATAACGTCCCGCGCCCCAGCCGAAATGCTCGGCCGAAGGATCGCAAAAATCGCAGGCCTGACCACACTGCGTGGCAGTTACCAATTTATATGTCGAGTCTTTGACTGACCCAATGGCAGGCGTTGAGAAACAGGACCATGACCCAGGCGTAGAGCAGCAACCCCAGGCGAATCGACTGGTCAAAGAACCTGGGCATGGCAATCGACAAAAGGTCACTGATAAAGGGAGTCGAGCAATTCGCGTGTCTGCTCATGTTTCGACTCAGGGGAACGCTCGGACATGCCGACGACCCTACCAAACCCAGCTAGCCTGGATCAATTTCGGGACACTGCGCTGTCGGTCCCGGCGGGACCGAATATTTATAGAAACCCCGACCATCATGGAATGAAGCTCCGGAGAAGCGAACCCCCTCTATGTCGACTTGCTTTAGTTACGCTCCTCCGGAGCTAAAGAATCTTCGCCAGCGAAGGATCTATAAACATTTGGCCGCTCTGCGGCCAGTTTCCGGTCTCTCTCCCGATCACACCAACACAGAATTGCCCCGCTACCGGGGGCCTGGTAGATGTCCTTACTTTGCGGGTTCTCCTTTACGCCTTTGCGCCTTAGCGTGAGCAATCGATTAAAGAAGGCCAGTTCGACGCAAAGGCGCCAAGACGCAAAGTTCCGCAAAAGACAGCATTAGAACACTACCGGCGGGCCTGCCTTCCTTGACACTGCTTTCTCTGGACTGCTATCGTACGCGGTCTTTTACTTATCGTTTTAGCTCACTATAACGAGCAGGAGGAATTGAATTGAGTAGTAATCATCGTGGAATTCTGTTTACGTCCGAATCGGTCACTGAGGGACATCCGGACAAGATTGCTGATCAGATTTCGGACGCCGTTTTGGACGCGACGCTTGCGGTCGATCCAAACTCTCGCGTGGCGTGCGAGACCTTGCTGACCACTGGCTTGGTCATTGTGGCCGGCGAAATTACCACCACCGCGCAGCTGGATTATGCCGACATCGCTCGCGAGACTATTCGCGAAATCGGTTATGACCGGGCCAAGTATGGATTTGACTGCGATACGTGCGCGGTCATGTCAGCGATACATGCACAGTCGCCCGACATCGCCATGGGTGTGGATCCGGGCGGCGCCGGCGACCAGGGTTTGATGTTTGGCTTCGCCTGTAACGAAACGCCAGAGTTGATGCCTTTGCCGATTCAGTTGGCGCATCAATTGTCGCTGCGCCTTTCCGAAGTCCGCAAGTCGGGTCAATTACCTTACCTGCGTCCCGACGGCAAGTCTCAAGTGACGGTCGAGTACCGTGACGGCCGTCCGTTTCGCGTCGATGCCGTCGTGATTTCTTCGCAGCATGCGCCTGAAGTCGAGAACGAACAGTTGCGCTCAGAGATTCGCGAACACGTTATCAAACACACTGTGGCGGGCGAGTTGCTCGACGACAATACCAAGTATCACATCAATCCAACCGGACGCTTTGTGACCGGCGGACCTCAGGGCGATTCAGGCCTGACTGGTCGCAAGATTATCGTGGACACCTACGGCGGTTACGCCCCTCACGGTGGCGGCGCGTTCTCTGGCAAAGACCCGACCAAGGTCGATCGCTCGGCAGCTTACATGGCCCGTTACATCGCCAAGAACATTGTGTCGGCGGGATTGGCTGACAGATGCGAAGTGCAGCTCGCGTATGCGATTGGCGTCGCTGAACCAGTTTCAGTTTATGTTGATACGCGCGGCACCGGCCGCACGAGTGAAGCTCAGCTGTCCGATCTCGTTCGTAAGCATTTCCCGCTTACTCCAAGAGAGATTATCGAAGAATTGGATCTTCGCCGGCCAATCTACAAAGCCACTGCATCGTACGGGCATTTCGGCCGCACGGGCGATGGCTTTACCTGGGAACGCACCGACAAGGCGGAAGCGCTGCGGGCGTCGGCCGGTATCTAACGACGTGTTCGGAGCTCCGCGTTCACGCGCGGTCTCCGAACCAAAGTCTAAATCCGCCTGAAGGCGGAACTCCGAAACAAATAAGGAAACCTAAGAAATGAGTACAGCAATGCCTGCTATGGAACATGACATCACAGATATTTCGCTGGCCCCTCAGGGCAAGAAGCGAATCGATTGGGCCGAGCGTGAGATGCCGGTCCTGCGCCTGATTCGGGAACGATTCGGAGCGGAACAACCGTTGAAAGGCGTTCGCCTCGTGGCTTGCGCGCACATCACAACTGAGACTGCGAACCTGGCGCGGGCGCTCCAGGCCGGCGGCGCTGAGTCTCTTTTGATTGCTTCTAATCCCCTTTCCACGCAAGACGACGTGGCCGCTTCGCTGGTTGCTGATTGCGGCATCCCGGTATTTGCCATGAAGGGCGAAAGCACCGACACCTATCGCCGTCACGTGCAGACTGCGCTCGAGTTCGCTCCGGACATCATCATCGATGACGGCTCAGACGTCGTGGCGACGATGATCAAGGAAAAGCCGGAACTGAACAAGAAGATCATCGGCACGACTGAAGAAACCACTACCGGCATTGTCCGCTTGCAGGCGATGCAGAAGGCCGGCGTGCTGTCGTTCCCCTCGATCGCGGTTAACGACGCGCAGACCAAGCACTTTTTCGATAACCGTTACGGCACTGGCCAATCAACGCTCGACGGCATTATTCGCGCGACGAACATTTTGTTGGCCGGGCGCACGCTGGTAGTCGTCGGCTATGGCTGGTGCGGCAAGGGCGTGGCGTTGCGCGCGCGCGGCATGGGCGCGAACGTGGTGGTTACTGAAGTCGATCCAATCAAGGCAGTCGAAGCGGTCATGGATGGCTTCCGCGTGATGCCGATTGCCGCCGCGGCTTCGATTGGCGATATCTTTGTGACCGTGACGGGCAATCGTCACGTAATCGACGGCGCTCAATTTGCGAAAATGAAAGACGGCGCTATCGTCGCCAACAGCGGCCACTTCGATCTCGAATTGAATCTGGTGGCGTTACGAGAATTATCAAGCGAGCCGACAGACCTTCGTCCCTTCGTTCAGGAATACAAACTGAAGACCGGCAATCGAATTATCGTGCTGGGTGAAGGCCGTCTCATCAACCTCGCCGCCGCCGAAGGACATCCGGCCAGCGTGATGGATATGAGCTTTGCCAATCAGGCTTTGTCGGTTGAATACCTGGTGAAGAACAAAGGCAAACTCGATCCGGGCGTGCACCTGCTGCCGAAAGAAGTCGATCAGGAGATCGCCAGCCTGAAGCTGCGTGCACTCGGAATGTCGATCGACACGCTGACTGCGGAACAGATCGAGTACATGACGAGCTGGGAGACGGGGACCTAGGCGTTTCCCATTTGAATTTGGAATTTGCCATTTGGCATCCAGCGGCCGCGGAGGACTTCCCTTCTCCGCGGCTTTTTTGTGCGCGCTGGTGGCGAGTGGTGGACCAACATTGGGACTCGTACTCCTATTGCCTAGGCCGGGCCTCGAAGCGTCGAGAGATCGGCCCAGTCCCACGCGCTTTCGGTACGGTTCTCGATAGTCTGGTAACGCTCGTAGATGCGTCCGCTGGCGGTGCGGCCAACCACAGCGATGCGCTTATAGTTCGGTCCGTCGACCAGGTACGACGCGTCGGTCCGGAACGCCTGACCGTCCGGCGCGCGCGGCGTGTCGCCGAAGGCCCAGGATGATTCATTCATGTGGAAGTTGAGTAGCTTGCCATCAGCCGAGTGCCCAAAGATGTGGACCTGTCGGGACCCGGCTCTCTCCCAGGTAACGCCTGATGTGTAGCGATGTCCGTTTGGCACCACCCATTGCAGCCATTCGCCGACCGAGCCCTGCATTCGCAACACTCTGCCCGTAGGGTCAAGGCGCGGCACGTTGATGGTCGTCATCACGAAGAGTGCGTCCCTGCCGCCAAATTCGGCAGTTACAGCATTCAATATTACCTTGACGGTGAACGTGGATCCCGTCCGATAACCAACTGCCACGAGGCCCTCACTCGAGTAACCGTTGATTTCGCCGTGAAAGGGATGGCCGACGTCGATCCACTTCCAGGTTGAACCATCCCAGTAGCGGCACCAAACCGAGCTGAAGGCGTCGGCGCCATCATTCCTCTTCACTTCGACGTATACGTAACCCTGATTGCTGATCGGATCCCAGACAGACGATTGGGTTCCGATATGCATGCGGCCGCTAAAGGCATTCGGCTTCCCGTGAATCGACTGACGCCAGCTCGATCCGTCGAAGTGGAGTTCAGTCAGGTTCTGCCCGGCAGTGTCCGTGCCAAAGATGCTTACTTTCTCGATAGGCCCCTCCCTTCGGGAGAAGCCGGTGCGCGGTATGAAACCGCCCGTCTGCGCGTTGTGGCGGAGCCAGCTATAGGTCGCGGTCGACGCGAGCAGAGGATTGCCGGAGAGCGAGGGGCCACCAATCATTCCGAATCCGGATCGCGTGTTGAAGGCGAAGGCGCCCCGGACGTGCGCGTTGTTGGCGGCGCCATCGAAGGACGAAACCATGGCGAGGCGCGGGTTCCACGCGGCCGGCGCTATTATGTCCCGCGAGTCGAAGGCTTCGAGGACACCCGTTCGGCGTTGGGCCGTGCTATTCCCGCGACCGATGAAGCCGTTGTTCCATTTCTTGCTCGAGAGCGACCAACGCTTTTCCTTGATGCCGCTCGTGCCGGCGACCCAAAGGGTGACCTCCTGGCGGGACGGCGAGTGCGCGTGCACGACTGTGCGTGGAAGATGATCCTTGAGCGAAGCAGTGACGATCTCACCGTCGTCGACTTGCGTAGGATCGAGGATGCGTCCGACTATGGGTTGCATAATGTATCCTTTCTGGTTAACCGTGTCGTGAAGAACGCGATATAAATGGTAATGGGGTCAGGCCTGCGATCTTGCGATTCTCGCTCACTCTGCCGCGATTCGAGCGAACTATGCGGTGCTATCTGAAGATCGCAAATCGCCAACCACTAAGGTTCTCATTCTTGAAATAGCGCAATCCCCTTTCCCGGAACTTGTCACTCATCTTTTAGAATAGCTTCGCCCTTGGTGAGCCAGGACACGCCAAACGAGACAACTGCCACCGCCTCAAACCAGAAGACGGGTCTGTAAAGATCAAAGAATGGATACTGACGTAGCGCGAAACTTATGCCGGCTCCAGCGATTGACGCGACGATCAGGTAACCACAGACCGCATACACTTTGTTCCGCATGAGTTTTTCCGGTGTGGGCGGCTTGCTCGGATCCGTTTTGCGAAATAGGCACAGCGAAAAGTACGCCAGCGTTAGAAAGAGAAGCACGGCGGCCGCGAAATGAATCGGACTCGTCCAACTACCCGCGAGAGCATCTCCTGGACTAGTCGGAAACAAGGCCGCGGTGATCGCGAACAGACCGGCGAGCTTACCGGCAATTTCGTCTTTGCGATCGAAACCTCGATATGACATCAGGAAGATGCCGATCGCGCACAGGCTGCCGACAAAGACGTTTCCCATCTTGGTGTAATAGTAGGCGCTGATCGAAGTTTCCAATCCTGTTCCCCCAAAAAGGATCTTGCCCAACGCGAGAACAAGCGGCAGGAACAATCCGATGAATCCAACGGCCTTGCGCAAGCTCAGATAAGAAATGAGCAGGTTATTATTGAACTCGAGATCGTTTAGATCCCTACTTTGACCGTTTCCAGATTTTGATGGATTTGCAGAGGTTGACGAGAAGTTCAGATCACTAGCTTGGTTGCCCATGGGAGTTCCTCCTGTGAAAGTACGTCGGTTAAGGGCCGTAAGAAGGAAAGCGGCGCAACTCTATGCCTGGAGCGGTAGGGTGTCAAGGAAAATCGGGGCAAGGAGCGGCAGGGTTCAGGTGATGGGGGTAGGGATAGGGAGTAGTCGTCTAATCAAAATAACTATCAGAAGAACGCCCCTTCGGAAGCTCACGTTCGCACACGCGAAATAAAATACAACCCACCGCAAGCAAAGATCACAATCGGCGTCCACACCGCAGGCGCCGGCGGCAGCAAGGCATGCTCACCCAGTTGCTGAAAGCCTCCGGCGATAAGCCAGAACGCCAGACTCACCACCACGGCCGAGCACAAAGCGATGACTGTGCTTCTTCTGCCAAACGAAATTGCCAGAGGCATTCCGATGAGGGCCATCACGATCACGCTGAAGGGCGCGGCGTATTTTCTTTGCAGCGCGACGGTGAGTGCTGCCGTGTCGGCGCCTCGCGCTTTCAAACCGCGGACGTAGTTGCGCAGGCCCTCGGCATCCAACTGCGAAGGGCGATCCACCGTAGGCTTGAACGCCGTTGGCGGGTCAACGCCGCTGATCTTTAATTGGTCGGCCGACTCGCGACCGACGCGTGCCTGATCCAGATTGATCCAGTTGGCTTTCGAAATTTGAAACTGATTTCCGGGAAGCCACTTCCCTTCTTCGCCATTGATCACTCGCTTCAACTCAATTTGATGATCGTCGAATTCGTAGATTGTTGGTTTGATCAGACTCTGATTGCGATCGTCAAAATCATACGAGTAAATTCGCGAGCCGTCGGTGCTGACCAGCCAGCGCCGTTCGACGCCCGGACTTATCTGCGCAATGTTGCCGCGAATGCGCGCGCGCAAGCTGTCTTGTCTGATATTAGCTTTGGGCATGACGCGCTCTTGAATAAACCAGGCGCCTGCCGCCACGGCGATTGCGAATAACAGGCCGGGCAGCATCAAGCGATAGACGCTCTGACCGCTGGCCCACCAGGCCACCGCTTCCCTCCGTCTCGCAATCAACGCGTACGTCATTAACACTGCGACCAGAACACTGCCGGGAAATAGCTCGACGCTGACCAGTGGCAGTAGATAGAACAAATACTCAGCCACCAGCCGCACGCTGGCACGATTGGTCGAGATAAAGCGCCAGAGTTCGAACGTCGTGAAGATGTCGAAGATAAGCACCAGGACGAGGAAGCCGACCGCGAAACTAATCAGCATAGTACGCACGATGCCGACGTCCAAAAGCGTTGGGAAGCTGGCAATTGACCAGCGGCCGCCAAACCGTCGGACACTTGATCTTCTTTCAGGAGTGCTTTCGGTTGTCTCAACCTCGACCGGTGTTCTGTGTCGTCTGAACATTCTGAAATCTCTCTGTCGTGACCAAAGGATCAGAAACCCAACGACCAGCGTGAGCGCCGTCGAGATCCAGGCGCCGACGATTGGCGGGACCGTGCCGGCTCGCGCTGCCTGATCGCCGGCGAGCGTCGTAAGGTAATAGACCAGAAGTATCAGCAGCGAAACCAGTACGCCGAAGCCGCGACTGCCGCGACGCATGCGCAGCGCCAACGCGGAACCGAAAAATGAAAAAAGAAAGGGAGTCATCGAAAGCGCGAGTCGTTTGTGAAAAATGATTCGCGCGAATCGCTGTTCCGGCCCAGTAGTTTCATTTGCCCGCTGGCGCAATTCGTTAAAGCCCAATTCATCGGGATTGTCCTCAGGCTTTCTTAGTTTCGCGAGCAGGCTGGCCCGTCCCGTATTGAAAACAATTCGCAGATGGTCCAGTCGCTCGACGACGTACGATTGATCGCGCGCGTCGGGCGCCGGCACCCTGGTCTTCATCGCATCCTGCAGGACCAACTCAGATTTCTCAGATGAAGAATCAATCCTGCCGGCGCGCGCGGTGATGAGATTGATTGATTTATCTTGTTCCTGCGTTTGAATGAAGACGCGGCCCCACTGTCCCTTGTCTTTGTCGCCATCCCGCACGTAAATCACATAGCCGGGAAAATCGCTGGTAAAAGTCCGCGGCTCGACCGGCGAGTCCAACTTATACAGCGCGCTGCGCAATACGACTGACCGCAACTCTCTCTGCGCGCGCGGCGCCTCTTTTAGATTGAGATACGCGGTGGCGCCCGTCGCAATCAAGCCGACGGCCAAGGCGGGCCAGAGTGTGCGCCAGGTGCTGATGCCGGCCGCGCGCATCGCGACCAGTTCGCTGTCGCTGCTCATGCGGCCGAGTCCGATAATCGTCCCGCACAAGACGGCCATGGGAATCGTGAAGACCAGAACGGTGGGCAGTAACGACAGCGCCAAACCATAGACGAAACCCGCAGGCATCACGCCGTGAAACACAGTCTCGAAATAACGGCCGGTTTGCTGGACGAAAAGGATGGCGGTCAAAAGCACCAGCGCGGCCAACCCGTAAGGAAAGATCGTCTTGAGGATGTATCTTTCTATTAATCTGCGGCTGGCCATTAATCTTTCCTTAACGAGTGGTTGCCACCATCGTCCGCGGACGACGATCGATGGCGCGGGCGATGAGTCGATGGGTCACGCCCCCAAGTAGCGCGTCCTCTTCATCGTTGAGGCTGTACCTTTGAGCAAAGTTAGCCGGCGAAAGCTGATGCGTTACGCGAATAATTCTCACCAGCTCCGTCGAGAGAAACGATGGGACCTGAGGCCGGCACTGTCCACAATGGGAATTCAGTTCGAAATCGACAACGGTCTGGTCACCATCGTTCAATTCAACTCCGCAGCCGCCGCACGAACGCAGATCCGGAAAGAGTCCGGCCAAACGGAGCAGCCAAATTTCGAAGTAGCGGGTAATCTGCCTTTCCGCCCCGGGCGTTGAAGCCAGAGCGTTGACGCACGCGTTGAGCATCCGAAACAAACGCTCATCCGCTTCGTGCGGAGGCGCGAACTCACTTATCAACTCGCCCATGTAGGCGAGCACTTCGGCCACTTCAGGTTTTGCATTAAGAGCAAAATTTGATTTCAGGATTTCGGTTGTAGAGATGGAGACCAGGTCGCGGTTCTCTCGTTCATGGAATGCGAGGCGAATCAGCGTGAAGGGTTCGAGAGCGGCGCCAAACCGGCTTTTCATTCGCCGAGCGCCTTTTGCCACGCCGCGCACGAGGCCCGACTTTCGGGTCAAGAACACGACGATACGATCCGACTCAGCCAGGTTGTATGAGCGAAGCACGATCGCGTCTGTTGTTACTAACCGCATCTCGCCCACCTTCGAATGAGTGACTCACTTGAGGGGGAGAAAGTAGAGGACCCATCCCAGAATAAAAGCAATAACCAGAAACTCGCCAAACACCTTCAAGCCATAAATGGCCCGCTGTCGTTCGGTGCCTTTGGCGACCACGCCAAAAACGACCCCGGTTAAGGCTGCGAAGAACGCCATCCAGAGAATGTGCCTCATCGCTTCCTCCCGGCGGCAATATCAAACGCGTCCAGCATCGCTAAATAATTCAACAAGCCCGCGACAAGCAGGAACGTGTTGCCATATTCATACGTAACCCGCTGCGCCTGTTCGGCAAATCCGGTGTTCGTCAACCAGCAGAAAATGTAGAGTAGACCCGCGCCAAAGTTTGCGCTCATCGGCAAGAGTTGAAGTAATCCTGAAAGTCCCTGATCGGCTGGTCCCATCTTGAACAGGTGACCGCCCAGGAGCAAGCCGGTGAAGAACATCAACCAGACGGCTCCGCCAAGCAACAGCCCGCGAATCCAGCTCTGTTGCAGAAAGTGTCCAAGCCCGGGCACTGCCCAAGCACTCAATCCCATCAACCACGCTTTACCCGGCGTGCTCGCATCTGAGCTCTCAATTCCTTTTGCTGCCAAACGATCTCCTTCTAAACCTGACTTAAAGTAATTCTTTAATAAGCTTCTTAAGCTTCGGCGCTTTTTCCAGCAATTTCGCAAGTGTCGGCTCTGCGACGCCTCATGATATCAATAAAGGAGAAAACCCTCCCGCAGTTTGGAAAACTCCACAAGCGGACTCGCCCAGGACTCTTTGATGCGGCTAAGTGAATCGCCGCGCTCAATTGCTTCTCTCACTTCAACCCTGCCCGCGATCAGATCAAACGGGTTGCGGTCATACTCGTATTCGTATGGCGGATCTTTCCACCGGAAATCGTCCGGATACTGATCAAACGCCGTCTTGACGACGGCGATGCCGGCAATCGCCGGCTCGAACGACTCTCGATCAGTGATGTGAATTTGGACTCCACCGCATGCTTTGCCACCGTGCTTCTGAAACGTGGGCATGAAGACGCAGGAACGGAAATAGACTCCTGCGAGGTTCAGGCCATTGAGCGTGTCCGCGAACCGATCCGGATCGATATAGGGTGCACCCACTAATTCAAATGGCCGGGTAGTTCCCCGCCCTTCAGACATCTGCGTCCCTTCGAGGTGGACACAGCCCGGGAACACCGTGGCTGACTCAAGCGTCGGAATGTTAGGCGACGGAAACACCCAGGAGGCGTCCGTCTCGTCGTACCAAAGTTCCCGCGACCAGCCGGACATTGTCACGCATTCAAGTTCACAACCCAAGCCGAAAGCGTCATTGAACACCCGGCCAAGCTCAGCGATGGTCATGCCGTGGCGCGTGGCGATCGGAAATTGACCAACAAAGGAGGCGCAAGCAGGATCGAGCACGGCGCCCTCAATTTGTTTTCCATTAATCGGATCGGGACGATCACAGACGATGACCTTCTTGCCAAATTTCTTCGCGGCGCGCATGCAGTTCGCCATCGTGTATACGAAGGTGTAAATGCGCGTGCCGATGTCCTGAAGATCGACGACGATCACATCGAGGTCGCGCAGCATTTCCTCCGTCGGTTCCCGCGTCTCGCTATAGAGCGAGTAAATCGGCAAACCCGTCTTCCGATCAGTCGCGTGCTCTGTCTCGATCATGTTGTCCTGGACATCGCCGCGAATGCCATGCTGCGGCCCGAACAGCGCCGTCAAATTGACACTCGGATGCTCGTGAAAGAGATCGGCGACGTGGTGAAAGTTATGATCGACCGATGCCTGGTTGCAGACCAGCCCCACGCGAGCGCCCGCGAGCGACTCGACCTTTTCATCGAGCAGCCGTTCGACGCCTAATTTGATTGGGCGGGTTGTTCTCTTCATTCACGCACGAATTCAGCCGCAAAGAACCGAACCGCCATTCACATTCAAAATCTCGCCGTTGATGTGACGGGCCCATTCGGTACAAAGAAAGACTATCGGCCAGCCAATATCTTCCGGCGTCGCCACGCGGCCTACGGGAATGGAAGCTTCCAGCGTCTCGCGGAATCCTTCCCGGGCAAACGCGTCCGCGCACATGTCGGTGTCAACCCATCCCGGTGCGACCGAATTCACATTGATGCCGAAGGGGCCGAGCTCGGCTGCCAGCGATTTCGTAAAAGAAATCTGCCCGCCTTTCGAAGCAGCGTAGTTCGAGACATTCGCTTCGCCTCGCTGGCCGGCGGTTGAGCTGACGATGACGATTCGACCAAACTCCTGCTTCTTCATATGTGGAACCGCCGCGCGGCAGACAGTCCACGTGCCCTTCAGATTTAGATCGATGTTTCGATCCCACGAGTCTTCGGTCATCTGATCGATCGGGCCACCTTCCCAGATGCCGGCGTTGCAAACCAGAAAATCCACGCGCCCGAATTGTTTGACGGCGGCCTCAATTAGACGTTCGGCGTCCGGGAGAAGCGCAACGTCTGCTTGAACTGACAACGCGCCGACACCTGCGGCCTCGGATTGACGCACTGCCTCGCCGGCCGCGCGCGCATCGGTCACATAATTGATCACAACGTTCGCGCCCAGCGCAGCGAAGCCATTGACCGCGGCCCGGCCGATTCCCCGCGAACCGCCTGTGACGACAGCCACCTTGCCTTTAAGGTTCAGAAGATCTGTTCCTGTCATTTAGCGGATGCAACTACGGGAGGTAACTTCAAGATCAAAAAGTGTCTAGCTGATTCTCTGTTCTGGTTTGATGACTGGAGCGCAACCGTCTCGGTTGCTGGATGCAATAGTTGCAAGCGAGGACGCTTGCGCTCCAGTCAGGGCCGCGTCAATTTCAAACCGATTCTGAATTCTGATACAGAGCGCGCTGGTTCCTCGATTCTGCGAACTGAACAGCTTCAGCTATGAATCGACTGAACAACGATCGCGAGAACTCGTCCCGTTCCCAACCCAATTCAGGGTGCCACTGAACGCCGAGGACGAAACGATCGCTGCGCGGGTCCTCAGCAGCCTCGACCACGCCGTCCGGCGCCCATGCGGTCGCCACCAGTTCCCTGCCCAGCTTATTGATGGCCTGGTGATGATGACTGTTAACCGGCGCCGCAGTTCCGCCCGCCAACTGACTAAGCATGCTGCCATCGAGAATTCTCACGCTATGCGAGGTTCGATCACGCGGTAGGCCCTGCTCATGTTTGATCGCATTCGGATGCTGGCTGCCGATGTCCTGAACCAAAGTTCCGCCGCGCGAGACGTTCAGCGATTGCAGACCGAAGCAGATTGCAAACACCGGCATCGCCGTGTCCTCGGCCTCGGCCAGCGCCAGTAAATCCGTCGCGTCCTTCTCCGGATGCACGTTCCCAAGCTTCGGATGGGGCTCGTCGCCGTAACGGGTCGGATCCACATCCGAATCACTCCCCGGCAACAGCAGACCATCAAGGTTCGACATGACTCCCTTGATGAATTCCGGGCTCGGGATCAGCGGAATATGAACCGGCAAACCGCCGGCCGCTTCAACAGCCTCGCTGTAAAAGCGGGCGAGGTAGAAACGATCGGTTTCCAACTCAATGCGCATCGTGATTCCGATGCGTGGACGTGATGCTTGATTCATGAAAACAGATATTCCCTAAGTCTTATTGAGATATCGCCAACATAATAACGCAAATCGCTTCGCTGCGAGTATCGCATACTTTCAGGTGGCTCGCTTGACTATTCTTTGCGGCAGTTCCTATAGTGCTCTTTCCATTGATGAGCAAAAAAATCACGCCAAGAATACGCAGCACAACTGTTCTGCTGGTCCGTCGCGATGGGCACGTCGCGATGGCCGGCGACGGCCAGGTGACGGTCGGTGAAACGGTCATGAAGGCCAGCGCCCGGAAAGTCCGACGGCTCTATAACGACAAGATCCTTGCCGGTTTTGCCGGAGCGACCGGCGACGCATTCTCTCTGCTGACGCGCTTCGAGGGAAAGCTCGAGCAGTATCACGGCAATCTCGATCGCGCCGCGATTGAGCTGAGCAAGGAATGGCGCACGGACAAAATTCTTCGCCACCTCGAAGCCCTCCTGGTCGTGGCCGATGAGAAGAATTCGTTTTTGCTTTCGGGCAATGGCGATGTGATTTCGCCGGATGACGGTCTGCTGGCGATCGGCTCAGGCGGGTCGTACGCGTTGGCGGCCGCGCGCGCGCTGGTCAATAACACGAAGATGTCGGCGAAAGAGATCGCCGCCGAGGCGATGCGCATCGCAGGTGAGATTTGTATCTACAGCAACTCGAACATCATCGTCGAGGAATTGTAGGCTGTTGCAGATTCTAAAGAGGATTATCAGACGTTGGCCGCCGACAGTTAGGGCAAGCTAACCGCGACCAAAGAGCGACGAAATGGTTATTTACCTGGCAGGTGAAACAGAAGAACCGGAACTCCGACTCGACGAGCTGACTCCGCGGCAGATTGTCGCCGAGTTGGACAAGCACGTCGTCGGACAAAACGCGGCGAAGCGGGCAGTCGCGATCGCGCTCCGTAATCGTGTGCGCCGCAAGAAACTTTCTCCCGATCTCGCCGCAGACGTGATCCCGAAAAACATCATCATGATCGGATCGACCGGTGTCGGAAAGACCGAAATTGCGCGCCGCCTGGCCCGGATGTCCAATTCCCCTTTCCTTAAAGTCGAGGCCTCAAAATTTACCGAAGTCGGTTACGTAGGTCGTGACGTCGAGAGCATGATTCGCGACCTGACCGAGATCGCGGTTGAGATGACCCGGCAGGAAAAGGTGGACGAGATCACCGACAAGGCCGAGTTGAATGTCGAAGAGCGCATCCTCGATATTCTTCTGCCGCCGCCGAAGTCAGGCTCCAGTCCCCTTTTCGATTTCGACTCTGGCGAAACGACGGCGCCGGTGCTGGTGCCTGATACCGAGCCGAAGGACGAAAACTTTGCCCGTACGAGGGAGAAACTTCGAACGCAATTGCGCTCAGGCAAGCTGGACAATCGCCTGGTCGAAATGGAAGTGCGCGAGAAGAGCTTTCCCACCATCGAGCTGGCCGGACCGATGGGCGTGGAAGAGATGGGCATCAACATGAAGGATATGCTCGGTAACCTCTTTCAGGGGCGCAGCAAACGCCGCAAGATGCGCGTCGATGAAGCGATGGAGTACTTGATGCAGGAAGAGGAAGAACGGCTAGTTGATATGGATGCCGTCGCGAGAGCCGCGCTGGAGCGCGTGGAATCGTCCGGCATAATCTTCCTCGACGAGATTGACAAGATTGCCGGGCGGGAATCAGGCCATGGTCCCGATGTTTCTCGTGAAGGAGTCCAGCGCGACATTCTGCCAATCGTCGAAGGCACCACGGTGAATACTCGCTACGGCATGGTGCGCACCGATCACATTCTGTTTATCGCCGCCGGCGCCTTTCACGTGTCGAAGCCTTCCGACCTCATTCCTGAATTGCAAGGGCGCTTCCCTATTCGGGTGGAACTTGAGTCGCTGACGATCGACGACTTCAAACGCATCCTGGTCGAACCCAAGAACTCTCTGATCAGGCAGTACCTGGCGTTAATGGAAACAGAAGGGGTCAAGCTCGAGTTCACGCCGGACGCGATCGATGCCGTGGCGAACTTTGCGGCTCAGGTGAATCAGCAGACCGAAGACATCGGGGCGCGACGACTGCATACGATCATGGAGCGGCTGCTCGATGAGATTAGTTTTGAAGGCCCCGATCTGGAACCAAAGAACAAGACGATCGACGATGCGTACGTGCAACTGATGCTCGCCGATACCGTGAAGGACCAGGACCTCAGTCGCTACATTCTGTAATCGCCATACCTCGAACGAACGTGTCCGCATCTCAAGATACTTCACGAAGGTCGCGCAAGTCGGCCGCCCGTCATTTAATGTTATTGGTTGGCGTGTGCGTGCTGTCGCTGGCGCCAACCTGTGGCAAGCGTCGGCCTCCTCTCCCTCCGGTTGAAAGAGTTCCGCAGCGCACCGAAGAGTTGAGCGGCGCCCAGCGTGGCAATGAAGTGACCCTGGTGTGGCCAGCGCCTTTGCGTAACGCCAGTGACGGCAGCGTGCAGAGCATTCGCCGCGTTGACGTCTATCGGGTTGCCGAAAGACTCAATGCGCCGTTGGCGTTGACGGAAGATGAGTTTGAAGCGAAGGCGACGCTGATTGGTTCGGTTTCTTATGAAGAGATACAAAAAGCCGGAGCAACTCTGAGCTACACGGACACGCTCGAGCTTGCCGGTCAGCCGGCGAGACTGCGTTATGCGATTCGCTATGTGAACTCGGCCGGTCAGCGAGCAGCCTTTTCGAATTTCTTTGTGGTCGTCCCGGCTTCGGTCCTGGCGATGCCGCCGACCATCATCAAAGTCGAACCGACTGAGACGGCCAACATCATTACTTGGGAGGCTCCGACAAAAAACATCGACGGCTCGACACCGGTGAACCTGCTTGGCTATTACGTCTATCGACTTACAAAATCTCAACCCGAAGTCGACCCAAAGCCTCTTAACGCGACCCCGATAACCACCACGCAGTATCAGGATAAGACCTTCAAATTCGGCGAAGCCTACACTTATTTCGTGCGAGCAATTTCACTTGGGACCGAAGGCCGGCGTGTCGAAAGCCTCAATTCGAATTCGATCGAAATGTTTCAGGAAGACAAATACGCGCCGGCCGCGCCCAATCTTACAACTCCGAACGCCGCGCCTGGACGTATCGCCTTATTCTGGACGGCAAACTCTGAGCCCGACGTGGCCGGCTACCTCTTGTATCGTTCTACGGATCCGAATCTCGCGAAGGACAAGTGGGTGAAGCTAACTCCGCAACTCTATAACAAGACGACATTCACCGATGAAAATGTCGAGACGGGCAAGACCTATTACTACTACGTCGTAGCGGTAGACAAGGCGGGAAATGTTAGTCCGCTCTCAGAGGTCGTTTCTGACACTGTTCCTTAGCTGCAAGCAAGTCCCATCAAATAATAAGGCAGCAGCCCGAAGAATTCCGGACTGCTGCCCTTCTAATCGTTGCTCGAAGGATTCTTAATCGCGAATCAGGTTAAGAATCACGTTAAGCACCGTACTGAGAATCGCGTACCTGCCGTTCGAGTAACTGCCGTATTGGTAACGTTCGTGGTAACCATCCTCGTAACCACGGCGGAAACCTTCGCGGAAGTAGTATTGATATTCGCCGATATCGACGTAGTAGCCGTCGTATCCAAAGGTGGCATCCGAATAAGCATCGCAACCTTCCGGATCAAACTGCCAGCCATCCTGTCGATCGGCGACGCCCGCACGATACCCTTCCTCGTAGCCGTTGTTAATCGCTCGCTGAAGTAATTCGGCGCCATACTGATTCACTTCGTAGTAGCGATTGTCGCGATAATAGCGATATCCGGGCACACCATAATCGACATAGTTGAAGCTCTGCAGCCTGAGTTGATCCTGTCGCAGGCGTTCCCAGTACTGCTGTTGAAAGCGCCATTGATTCAGGCGACGCATTTGCCGCAGGTACTGTTCGCGTTGCTGCCAGGCGCGTTGCCGGTCCTGCTCACGTCGACGAAAGTCGATTTGACGTTGGCGCCATGCTTGCTCTTCACGCCGCCGCCATTCGTTGCGTTGCTGGTCGGAAAAACGCCGGTCATTGTCGCGGTTGTCGCGCGGCCAGCGAACCTCATCGTTGTTACGCCGGTTGTCATCATTTCGCCGTCGCTCCAATTCCCGACGCCGCCGTTCATCGCTTTGCCGATCGTCCGTTCGCCGTCGCTCCTCCCACTGACGCCGCTGCTCGTCGCTTTGCCGGCGCTGAGTTTGATTCTGTAAATCGTTCCGGCGACGTTGCTCTTCGGCCTGCCGGCGTTGCAGTTCCAGAGCTCGTTGCTGATCCAGAGTCCGCCTTTGATCATCGTCGCGACGCCGCTGCGTGTCTCTCTGGCGCTGCTCGTCGGCCTGACGCTCCGGATCAAAACGGCGGCCGTCTTCATCTTTGCGAACCCTGAACTGCTCGGCATTGCGTCTTTGCTGTTGCTCGGCATTGCGTCTTTGCTGTTGCTCGGCAAGGCGTCGCTGTTCTTCAGCCTGGCGTCTTTGCTGATCCTGGTTCTGCCGGATGGCCTCTGCTTCTCTTTGTCGATCCTGATCGCGTCGCTGCTCCCATTGGCGGCGCTGCCCGGCTCGTTGCTGTTCCTGCGCCTGGCGTTCGCTATTGCGGCGTTGCTCTTCAGCTTGCCGCTGCCCATCCGCTTGCCGCCGTTGTTCCTGTGCCTGACGCTCGCTGTTGCGGCGTTGCTCTTCAGCTTGACGCCGCTGTTGTGCCGCTTCGTCGTTGCGGCGGTTTTCGTTTTGACCTTGATTCTCCCATTTCCGCTCTTCCCGCTTCACCCGGCGGTCCTCGCGATTGTTGGATTCCTGCGCGCTGACCAGGCGGCTGCCACCCAACAAAGTGACGAGAGCGATGAGCAGAAACAGAACGAACTGATTTCTGAGGCTAGTTTTCATGATGATCTCCTTGTGTTGGAAGAGACTGAGGAGAGAATTTCACGCACGACCAGCGCAATTCGCATTCCAATATTATCGGAATTAGAAACCGCGAGCTGTTTCAATCGCCGGCGGCACTCGGAAGGCACGATATCGTCATCCGATAAACGGTATCGGGCGCAAAGCGGCGATCAAAATCTTCATGAGGACAGTTTCGGACTGTAATTCCCACACCGTTTCGCATATATTTGTCCGAAGCAGAAAATTCAGGAGGCCTTTATGAAGTTTTTTCTCGATACCGCGAATCTCGATGAGATCCGCCAGGCGGCAGCCCTCGGGCTCGCCGACGGCGTCACCACCAACCCGACTTTGGTAGCCAAAGAAGGCAACGTGGATTTCAAAAAGCACATTGCGGAGATATGCAAGATCGTGTCGGGGCCGGTCTCGGCCGAAACGACCAGCGATGATCGCGACGTGATGCTCACGCAGGGTCGCGAATATGTGAAGATCGCGCCGAACGTCGTCGTGAAATGCCCGCTGACACTGGCGGGCCTGGAAGCAACCAAGATTCTCAACGAAGAAGGAATCAAAGTGAATGTGACACTTTGCTTCTCAGCGACGCAGGCGGTGTGCGCGGCCAAGGCCGGCGCTTCCTTCATCAGTCCGTTCTTAGGTCGGCTGGACGACATTGGCGATAATGGATTGCGTCTCCTTGAAGAGATTATCGAGATCTACGACAACTACTCCTGGAAGACGGAAGTGCTGGCGGCCAGCCTGCGTCACCCGATTCATGTGATTGAGGCTGCCCGCATGGGCGCGGACATTGCGACCATGCCTTTCAAAGTGTTCCAGCAATTGTTGAAGCATCCGCTCACGGACAAAGGTCAGGAACAATTTCTCGCCGACTGGAAAAAGACTGCTGCTGCGAAAGCCTGAGTTAAGAGGTAAGAGGTTGATGTCAGATGTCGGAATCAGTGGGAAACTTCTCGCCGGACTCTATGCGCGCGCGCCCTCGGCGCGACGATAGTTCCCTGCTCCCTGATTCCGGATCGTCGGATATCGTAGTCAGCGCCCGCAATCTCACCAAAATCTACGACCAGCGTCCTGCGGTTAACAGGATAGACTTCTTCGTCAATCGCGGGGAAACGTTTGGCTTGCTCGGCCCGAACGGCGCCGGCAAATCAACCACCATGCGCATGATTGCCTGCCGAACACCACTAACTTCGGGCGAACTTCAGGTTGAAGGACTCGATGTTCGCACGCAGGGCCGGCAGGTGCGCGCACTCATCGGCGTGGTTCCGCAAGACAACAATCTCGATCCTGATCTCAACGTTCAGCGCAACCTGATTACCTACGCGAGCTATTACCGCATCCCAAAGAAGAAAGCTGCCCAGCGGGCCGAAGAGCTACTCGAGTTCATCGGCATGACTGATCGAGCCAAGTCGAAAGTCGATCATCTCTCGGGCGGAATGAAACGACGTTTGATGATTGCCCGTGCTCTGCTTCATGAACCGCGTCTGCTGGTGCTGGATGAGCCGACTACGGGTCTCGATCCTCAGGTGCGACAGGAGATCTGGCAGAAGCTTGAAGAGTTGCGTCGCGTCAGCGGCGTCACCATTCTGCTCTCGACGCATTACATGGACGAAGCGGAAAAGCTTTGCGAACGGCTGTTGGTGATCGATCAGGGTCACATTTTGGCGACCGGCGCGCCCCGCGATTTGGTTCTTTCAAAAGTCTCGCGCTATGCGCTCGAGGTGCGCGACGTCGGTGATCTGCCGTTGCATGAAACGCGGAACGGGATTTCTGCCGTAGCCAGAAACAACGCTCACTTTTATTTTGCGGCCGATGCTGAAACTTTAACGCCGCTGATGAAGGCCTATGACGGTCGCCGGCGAATGATTCGTCTCTCGAACCTGGAAGACGTTTTCCTTCAACTGGTGAGTGACAACGAGGCCGCAGAATGAAGAACGTAGCCGGGGACGATCCGATAACGGTCAGGGTGCTGAAATATGACGGCACGGAGTATCGCCGCTGGAATGCGCGCCTGGCGCGACGCGAAGGGACTCTGATTGTGCTCGACGCCGAGTTCGAAGAGGAGGTTGTGCATGAATCTCTCGGCACGATCCCCTGCGGGACTCGCACCGTTGAATATTACTGGATGGATCGCTGGTATAACGTTTTTCAGTTTTTGGATAATGAGGGCGAAACTCGACTCTTCTACTGCAACGTTAACATGCCTCCGTGCCTGGAAGACTGCACGCTTACCTATGTCGATCTCGATATCGATGTTCTGGTACAGCCCGATTTGACTTACCAGATTCTCGATCTGGATGATTTCGAAAACCACAGCCGGGAATTTAGTTATCCTGAAGATCTGAAACGACAGGCGCAGGACGCAACGCGGGAGATCGTTTCGTTAATTGAAGACGCCAGGTTTCCCTTCGAAATCAGCTAGCACGCCGGCGAACTGGCGACGCGCTGAGAAATTCCAAAAATCTTCGGAACCTTTTCCCTCCCACAAGTGAATAATAGGTGGCATTTGATGACATCACTTGTAATGAAGGCCACAAAGCCGACTGAAGAAGAACTGGTTCGCCTGATGCGCGGAGGGAGCCGGGAAGCGTTTGCCGAGTTGTATCAGCGTTGCCAATCGAGTGTTTACCGGTTCGTCCTGCAGATGACCGGTAGTCCCGAAATTGCCGAAGATATCACTCAGGAGACCTTCATCGTATTAATCCGCGGCGTGCCGCCGTATGACGACCAGCGCGGCACCGTGCGAGCGTTTCTAATCGGCATCGCCAGAAATCAGGTTCTGCGTCGGCGTAAGAAGGATGGGCCCTTTGCCATTTCAGAAGAAGACACAGACAGCCTGGAAAATGAAGCCTCTCAATCAATCGACTTTGCGCGGAGTGAGGCTTTGGCGGCGTTAAGAAAGGCAATTCTTAGTTTGCCCCGGCATTATCGTGAAGTGATTGTGCTGTGTGAATTGCAGGAGATGAGTTATGCCGAAGCGGCGCAGGCGCTGGATTGCGCAATCGGCACAGTGCGTTCGCGGCTGAATCGAGCGCGAGCAATCCTGACGCAAAAGCTTATTGCCGAACAGGAGCAAGGCCGCGAACCGCAGTCCAAGTCAGAAAGGTGTTTCGCATGAACTGTCGTGAGTTTGACGAAGTAGTTAATTGCCTCGCCCGCGATCAGATGATGGAAGCAAGCGTGAAGGCCAAAGCCCAAACGCATGTTGCCAGTTGTGAGTCGTGCCGCGCCGGCTTAGAGGATGAGCGAAAACTAACCGCATCGCTACGTGCGCTCGCGGTCGAGACGGCGAGTATTGGGGCTTCTGCGGCTTGCGAAGAATATCTGATGAATGTGTTTGAGGCGGAAGTCGTTTGCTCGGCGCGGCGATCAAGCCGACCTCGTTGGGCGTATGCAGTTGGCGCAGTCGCAGCGATGTTTCTGTTAATGATCGGCATTAGCGTTTGGCGATCACGGTCCGTGAAGACGCTTCAGCTAACGTCGGCCAGCGCTTTCGGCGTTGCCATCACGTCGACAGGTGATTCTTACCCTGCAAGTTTGTCGGCTCAATTGCCTTTCGTCAGTCATTCAATGCGAACAGGTGGGCGCAGTCGAAACTTGCGACAACCGCTGACCCGCAGTGCGCCTAAAGCTTCAGAGGAAATTGCCACAGACTTTATTCCAGTGACTTACGGCAACAGCGGTCTTGAAGCTGGGAGTCAGATCGTACGGATCGAGCTGCCGAGGTCTACCCTGGCTAACTTTGGTTTGCCAATGAACATGGATCGGGCCGATCACCCGGTTAAGGCCGACGTGCTGGTGGGATTGGACGGCGTCGCGCGCGCAATTCGATTTGTTCAATAGCTAACGCAATTCTGTTTTGTTAGAAAGGATAAGACGATGAAAAAGCAAACGATTTTCAGCGTGGTTCTCTTCTCTTTGATGATGATGCTGGCGACGGGCGTGATGTTCGGGCAGGAAGTAAGAGTCACGACCGTTGCTCCGGGAACTGGTGCAACCTTCAGTACTCAACAAAGCCCGCAGCCATCTACCGGCGGCAACACATTCACTTTTGTAAATTCAGAATTCACCACCGATGGCAAACCAATTAAGGGAGCGCCTTATTCGGCCCAGGCTATCACTGAGAGTAAACAGACGCTCATTGACGGTAACCGCATCGTTAACACTTCGACTGCGATGCTCTACCGTGACAGCGAAGGCCGCACGCGGCGCGAACAGACGCTCAGGGCAATTGGCGGTGTGTCCACGGGCGCACAACCATTGCAGACCATCATGATCAATGATCCGGTAGCCGGCGTGAGTTATACGCTCGATCCGGCAACTCATACAGCCCGGAAAGGCGCGGGCGGATCTTTTTCATTTACCCGCTCAGGTTCTGGAGGCACCCGGTTTTCAATATCCTCCGGAGGCAGAGTCAGCACAACCGCCAACAGCGGGGGCTCCACCCCACCGAGCGCGACTGCTACTCCTTTTGTTTGGTCAACCAGCGAGGGTACAACCGTAAGCGCAGCTCGTTCAACTCAAGTGGTCACGGCGGCCGGCCAATCGAACGACGCGAAAACTGAGAACCTCGGCAGTCAGACCATGGAGGGCGTTGAAGCAACCGGCGTCAAGACTACGTTTACAATTCCCGCTGGGAAGATCGGAAACGATCGCCCCATCGAGATCGTTGACGAACGCTGGTACTCAAAAGAATTGCAGCTTGTGATCATGTCTCGGCACAGTGACCCGCGATCAGGTGAGACAATTTATCGTTTGACCAATATCAGCCGCATGGAGCCGGATCGTTCTCTTTTTGAAGTTCCCGGCGACTATCAAATCAAGGAACGCACAGCGCCGCCATCAGTCGTGGCTCCACGCAAGCCTGAGAACTGAGCGGAATTCAATGCTCTTCCGAATCGCCGCCGGGTTTAAGGCCCGGCGGCCTTTTTTTTCTTCTCGCCTTTTGACGAATCCTCGGAGACAGCGTTAGCCTCACGTAAGTGATGCAGACGCAAACCCATCAGACCGCGTTGGCGCGAACGCCCTACCTGGCAGTTGCGCAGGTTAATCTGCGCGACGCGCTCGCCGTCTGGCGGCGCAACGTCATTGTGCACCTGCGCGTCTGGAAGATGAATCTCGTCGCGCCGATTATCGAACCAGTAATTTCCGTGCTCGGATTTGGCTGGGGCATTGGGGCCCTCGTGCTCGGACAGGTTGCCGGCATCTCGTATCTGTCTTTTGCCGGCGCGGGGCTGCTCGCGATCACCGTGCTGATGCGAGCGATGTTTGAGACGACCTATGCTTCCTATTTCCGCATGGTATATCAATCAACCTACGACGCGATCCTGGCAACACCGGTGGACGCGGAATCGCTGGCCTTTGCCGAGATCCTTTGGGCCGTGACTCACGGGTTGTTCGACACGGTGATTATCCTTGGCGTGCTGACGGTTTTTGGCGCCGCCACCTCGCCGTGGGCGCTGCTGGCGCCGCTGCCACTCCTCTTTGGAGCAGCATTCATGGCGGGCTTGTCGCTCGGAGTCACCGCACACGTGCACGACATCGATGCCTTCAACCTTTACATGGCCCTGTTCTTTTCGACGATGTACGTCACGGGGGCGTTCTTTCCCATCGAAGTGTTTCCCGTATGGTTGCAATGGCCCGCGCGCATTTTGCCGCAGACCGAATCGATCGAGCTGACGCGCGCGTTTCTCACCGGAAGGTTTCTGCCGCACCACCTCTACGAGGCGATTTATCTGGTAATATCTGCACTCGTAGCATGTGAATGGGCGATGCGAAGCTTGCGAAAGAGGATGGTTGCTTAAAGGAAGTCAGTTGTTAGTGGTCAGTCGTCAGTTGGATAGTCACGATCCCCGACCTGACCACTGACTACTGATCACTGACTACTGACAATGTCATCAAAACAGAAACCTGAAAAACTTTCGAAACTCGATCAACTTCGTGAACGCCACCAGCAGGCCGAAGCTGGCGGCGGCGCCCAGCGCGTCGAGAAGCAACACGCCGCCGGCAAGATGACGGCCCGCGAGCGCGTTGAATTCCTGCTCGATGAAGAATCCTTCCAGGAATTCGACAAGCTGGTTGAGCACCGTTTGCGCGACTTCGAAATGGACAAGCAGATTTTTCCGGGCGACGGGGTAGTCACGGGGTATGGCTTGATCGACGGGCGCAAGGTCTTTGTCTTTGCGCAGGACTTTACAGTCTTCGGTGGTTCCCTTTCCGAAACTCACGCCGAAAAGATTTGCAAAGTGATGGATATGGCGATGAAGGTCGGCGCGCCGATTATCGGTCTCAACGATTCGGGCGGCGCGCGGATTCAGGAAGGCGTCGTCAGTCTCGGCGGTTACGCGGACATTTTTCTGCGCAACACGTTGGCATCCGGGGTTGTTCCTCAAATTAGCTGCATCATGGGCCCGTGCGCGGGCGGCGCGGTTTACAGTCCGGCCATCACCGACTTCAATATCATGGTGAAGGACACGTCCTACATGTTCATCACCGGCCCGGACGTCATCAAGACCGTTACCCACGAAGACGTGACGAAGGAAGAACTCGGCGGCGCGTCGACGCACAATCGGAAGTCCGGCGTCGCGCACTTCTCGGCAGATTCAGATGAGCACGCGCTGCGCATGGTGCGCGAGCTGCTTTCATTCATTCCTTCGAACAACGTTGACGATGCGCCGCGCGTCACTGCAACCGATCCGCCCGAGCGAACCGAAACGAAACTCAATTCGATCGTTCCGGAAGCTTCGAATCAACCCTATGACATTCGCGAAGTGATCGACTTGATCGTGGACGAGGGCTACTTCTTTGAGGTCCATCGCGCCTACGCGCCGAACATCGTCGTCGGGTTTGCGCGTCTGGATGGACGGCCGGTGGGCATCGTAGCGAATCAACCTGCTTACCTCGCCGGCGTGCTGGATATCGACAGCTCGATCAAAGGCGCGCGCTTCGTTCGCTTCTGCGACTGCTTTAACATTCCGATCGTGACTTTCGAAGACGTGCCCGGTTTTCTCCCCGGCATTTCGCAGGAGCACGGCGGCATCATCAAGCACGGCGCGAAACTGCTCTACGCCTTCGCCGAAGCGACCGTGCCGAAGGTGACGGTGATTACGCGCAAGGCCTACGGCGGCGCGTACTGCGTGATGGGCTCAAAGCACATCCGCACCGACATCAACTTCGCCTGGCCGTCGGCCGAGATTGCGGTGATGGGAGCTGAAGGAGCAGTTGATATTTTGTATCGCCGCGAAATTGCTGAAGCATCAGATAAAGCGTCGGCCCGCCGATCCCGTGTGAATGAGTTAGAAGAAAAATTCGCCAACCCTTATGTTGCGGCTGAGCGTGGGTTTATTGATGAAGTAATTGAACCTGCCCAAACACGTCCAAAACTGATCCGCGCGCTGGCGTTGTTAGAGAACAAGCGCGACACGAACCCGCCGAAGAAGCATGGGAACATTCCGTTGTGATTGATGGTGCGCGGCCAATGCCGGGGCAGTAGCCCGACCGTCAGGGAGGGCGTATCATGTCGCGCAAACCAATGCGCGACTTCGACGATAACGAGTTCCCTCTCGGATATCTGATCACATTTCGTTGCTACGGAACTTGGGTCCATGGCGACGCGCGTGGTTCCACGGATCGTAGGCACAACACGTATGGCGCCCCCAAGATTATTCCGAATGCGCTCCTCGAAAGATCCGACTTACGTCAACGAAAACATTTGCCGGTGATACTTGACTCAAGGCAACGACAGGTCGTAGAGCAAGCGATTCGAGGTGTCTGCGAACATCGTAAGTATGTCCTCAGGGCCGTGAACGTTCGCACTAACCATGCGCACTCGGTGGTGACCGCGACGCAGAAGCCGGAACCAATACTGGACGCTTTCAAATCATACTCGACGAGGGCCTTGCGCCGCACCGGCTTGAGCTCTCAGACCACTAAGCCGTGGGCTCGGCATGGCAGTACAATCTATCTCTGGAAAGAGCCGGATGTCGCAAAGGCTATCGAATACGTTATGCTGGGGCAAGGCGACGAGTTGTTCACGCTGGACGATGACTAGGTCAAACGTTCAACGACTACGCCCTCCCTTACGGTCGGGCTACTGCCCCGTTTAGGCGCTACACGAACGCGCCGAAGAAGCATGGGAATATTCCGTTGTGACTAGCACAAGTAAGTTTGTTGATTTGAGCCATGCCATCGAGGACGGCCTGATTACTTACAAGGGTCTCCCCGCGCCGATCATTTGTGACTTTCTCTCGCGCGAACAGTCGCGGCAGCATTACGCTCCCGGCACGGAATTCCAAATTGGAAAAATCGAGATGGTGGCGAACACGGGCACCTATCTCGACAGTCCGTTTCATCGGTACGAAGACGGGAAGGATTTGTCGGAGCTTGAGCTGAGTTCGTTAGCAAATCTTGACGGAATAGTCGTAAGGGTAAAGAACATCGCGGGACGAGGAACTGATGCCCGAGCCTTTGAGCGAGTTGCGATTTACGGCAAGGCAGTCTTAATCCATACGGGCTGGGACTCACACTGGCGGACCAAGCAATACTTTGAAGGTCATCAGTTCATCACTCAGGACGCCGCACAGTTACTCGCTGATGAGGGCGCTGCGCTGGTGGGCATCGATTCATACAACATCGACGACACTGCCGATCTATCGAGACCGGCGCATAGCATTCTGCTTGGCGCCGGCATTCCGGTCGTCGAGCATATGTGTAAGCTCGATCAGTTGGCGGATAGCGGATTCAAGTTCTTTGCGGTGCCGGTGAAGGTTAAAGGTATGGGCACGTTTCCGGTGCGCGCGTTTGCGATTGTGTAGAATGCCGGCTGGAGTCTCAGGATAATGGACGACACGTGGATCTATGTTCTCAGCACGCTAAGCGTGTTCGTGATTGGCGGCATTGGCATGTGGCTGAGAAAGCTTTATCTGAAAAAAGTTATGGAGAAGGGCCTGGGACGAAAAGTTGAAGACCGCGAGCTGACTTCGATCAGCGAATGGATGGATGCCCTGCCTGACGAACGTCCCCACACGCCGCGCCGGCCGCGCACATAGCAAAGGGGTTTTCGTCAAAAGTTCTTTCTCATTCACACCGGGCTTGAGCCCGGTGATCACGCGTACGGAAATCGTAAGGAACCGTTCAACGGTTTTCCAAGGTTTCAGCCGCCGGCCCGCTCTTGCTCGACCACATTTCCCTTGGATCAGAGCAAGAGTAAACGGTTGAAACGGTTCTGCCGGTTTTTTATGAGACGTGACCGGGCTGAAGCCCGGTCTGAATGAGAGGCGGACAGGATTTTTAAGCAACGCTTCGCAAAGGGAGAAGTCATGCCTGCTTACATTGTCGTAGAAGTCGAAGTTCACGACGCGGAAAGATACGAGAGGTACAAGTCGATGGTGCCGCCGTCGCTCGCTGCATATGGCGGCCGTTTTATGGTTCGCGGCGGCAAGGTCGAAACGCTCGAAGGCGATTGGGCGCCAAAGCGGTTTGTGATGGTCGAGTTCCCTTCTCTCGAAAAGGCGAAGGCCTGGTGGAGTTCGGATGAATATGCAGAAGCGAAGGCGCTACGTCAGGCGACCGCGAACACGCAGATGATTGTGGTCGAGGGAGCCGCGTGAAGAAATCACCCGGCGCGCTTTGATTTCGAGGTCTTTGTGGGAGCAACTTACTAATATCCAAATTCGAATAAGGGATCTTAATGCGTGCATTGCTGATCGGAATCATATTGATAGCAGGAGCATCCGTGGCCGCGGCTCAGGAAAGCATTAACCTCGCCCCGAACTTTCGCATTGGGCCTCAACCATGCCGCGGCGCGGATTTGTCGGTGCGTCACGTTACTGATGATGCGGCGATGGGTGGGCACAATCTGAGCGAATACGCTTTCAAGAACGAGTCGGTGAGCGCGTGCACACTCAAAGGCTATCCACAGTTTGAATTGCTAAACAAGTCCGCCGGGTTATTACCGCAAGGTCGCGCGGTTAATACGAGAAAGCTGTTTGGTGATGAGGCGTCGAGGAATCCAGAGTTGGTAACGATCGAGCCGGGCAAGGAAGCCACCTTTCGCGTCTACACTAATAACGGCGGGGCCGGATATGTGGGAAAGCGCTGTCCGATGTCACGCTGGGTGAGAATCGTAGCGCCGGGCACGACGCGGACCTTCGTTCTCAAAGACGAAATCAGGTCCTGCCAAAAGGTTCAGGTGTCGGCGATTCGCGCCGGCGCGTCTGAATAGCCGAAAAAAAACAGACAGCTCCCCGTATCCAGAATTTGGGCGCCAGGTCTTCCCGGGCGCAGCCTCACCTCAAAAAAACAGGCCCGCAGGCTCACAGGGATTTGAGACACTAGCAGCAACCTTCTGTGGATTTGCGCGCATAAGATGTGATACGTTCTCAGCACTTCAAGGCTTCATACAATTCTCTCGTCACGGGAAACAAAGGCGCCGGCAAAGTCCGGCCCAACAATCGCCAGACCATGCTAACTCAATGGAAAGATATCGCGCTCCTTCTGGTGGGCTTCCTGCTTTCAATTGTCGGAGCGTTAATAGGGGCTAAGATCCAGCGACATCTTGACCGTCGCCGAGAAACGAAACCGCTGGGCAGGCTTTTGAACTTCGGTGCTGATGATTTGTTGTTTGTATTTCCTCATCGGGAATTGATCAAAGGGCCGATACTTCCGAGAACTTCCACGGAAGACTTTATCGCCATGAATAACTTTATCAGCGCGCTGCTGAACGCGGGATGGAATAGAAAAACCTCAGTTCGTGATACACACCGAATGGAGCAGAATGACTACAAACGTAATCTCGTGATCATATGTAGTCCAAAATCAAATGACATGACTCTCAAATATCAGAAGTTCCTGCAACAAAAGGGACTGCAGGCTTACTTTTTTGAGCAGAACACCACGAATGACACGTGGCAGATTTACGACAAGGATGAAGTTCCCTATATCTCGAAGAGCTGGAAGCAGGAAAGGGATTATCTCGCTTCGGGAGTGGACCCACACGACCTGCCGAGCAAGAGGTTTGAAGATTGGGCGATCATCACAAAGACTTCCAATCCCTGGAATGAAAAGAACAAAGCGGTGCTCGTTGCTGGTATTCGCGGCATCGGGACCTGGGGCGCGGCAGAGTGCGTCAAAAAGGAGTGGCGCCAAATCTACGACAAGCTTCCGGAAAACGATAAGGATTCAGACTTCTCTGCCTTGCTGAGGGTCGAGTATGACAACTGCGACATTGTTGGCCTTCATGTTCGTGAGGTAATTCCGCTAAAGCCGCGGTGAGTTTCTTCCTTTACCAGCTTGTGATTTTGGCAGTTTCAGTAGGGTGATATGAATACTCCGTTCATCTCAACCGATCGGTCACCTTATCTTCAGCGTCGGATCGCCGAGCAGGATCCACGTGCGACGGACGTCGCGATCGTTGGTGGCGGTCTTTGCCAGACGACTTGCATCGCCAATAGCGAGATTGACTTCGCTTTGGTATAGCAACTGAAACATCCGCAAACCCATTTCATGCTGCCCATCGGGAATTGTCAGACCGGATGAGGCGAAGCTGGCGACGGCGCCGCCGTTCGGCGCTTGCAGCAAAGCTTCGGAAATACTTTGCAGCGAAGGATCGGCAAAGAATCCATTAAGACAATCCATTACCACCACAAAAGGCAGGCGGTTGCCGTTGCTGAGCGCGGCGGCGTCATTCGAAGTGAAAATCTGTCCGCCCCAAATGTTGACGTTGCCGTGACCGGAATAAACCGTCAACGCTTGTCCGGAATTGAGTTTTGAAATGATGTTCGCGCGCGTGTCCGCATCAGATGACTGCAGGCGCCGGTAAACTTTTTGAATCGCCATCGTAGACGGCAAGAGCGGCACAACCTGATCACTCGCAGCTTCAAAATTAAAGTAATAACCTCCCTGCGTGTCCGCCACCAGCATCGCACTCTGCGAAGTGTTCGCCGGCGAGTAGTTCACAGTCTTCGAAATCATCAGATTGGCTTCAGTCGTTGTCCGCACCGGCAAGCGGCCCACCGAAATATCAGCGATGCCGTCATCGTTGAAATCCGTGAACCAGTCGTCTGAAGCGGTTTCCAAAGCCGTCGCCGTGCTCGCGATGCCCGTGTCCACCTGTTTCGTCGGCACGAAATCAAAATTTCCCACTCCGAGATAGTTGCGCGGATCGTAGCTGGCATCGCCGACCAGCAACATATAGCCCGGGGCTGTGGCCCAGGTATTTTTCGCCAAAGACATAAAGTCGCGGATCGCTTGCGGCGAATGCGCGCCGTAACTGAATTCGTCAAACACATCTTCCACGTTGACGACCGCAACTGTGTAACCCTGGGCTTGTCGTTGCGCCACCAAAGTTGCGAGCGTGGGTATGAAATCCTTGTGCGCGATGATCACAAAATTGGCGGCGTTGGTACTTCGATTCAGGGTTGAGGGTTGATTTAGCGTCAGCCACGCAGGTTGAGACAGTTGACCCGAAGGGAGCGCAACGACGCGACGAGCTTTACCGCCGCCGAATGATGGAATCGTCGCGGCAAAGCCACCGCCGCTTGGTTCAACCGCGGGGCGGACCTCCTGCACAGCTGCCGGATCGGTAATATCCAGAACGCGCAGACTCGAGCCGGCAAAGCCTTCGATTCGCGCACTCTGCGTTGACTTAATACTGAATTGCAAAGAATCGTTTTCGGCCCGGAAGCTATGCGGATAAGTGACGCGCACGTACTCGACCACGCTGGTATCGTGGCTTGAGGCTACGGGCGCCAGCTTCACCACGTTATCGCCATCAACCAACCACGAAGTCGGAATCGTAAAGGTCTGCGCAATTGCGGTCTCATCGGCGAAAGAAAGCGTCCCCGCCAGCGATCCATTCACGAAGACTTTCACCAGATGAGGCTCGATCGAAACTCCCTGAAGAGCCACCTGCAACTGGGCCGGTGCGGAGGACGTCGTCTCGATGTGGCGAAGCGTCATGGTGACAACCGGACCATCGCCAAAAACAACCGGGCCATAGAAGTTCTCGCGCTCGCTATTCAGTGCGGCGGAATAATAGATGTTGTGATCCTGACGCTGCGCAGTATAGACAAAGGCCGGCGCGGCAGCGGCCGCCATGAAATGATTGCGTCGCTGGAGTTTTGATTTGGAACGTCGCCGACGAGACTTTGCCGAGCGAAGCACGGTCCGCTTGCTGTTGCTTGCGGCTTTTGTCGCAACCGGATTTTTGGATTCGGTATTGAGCGTCTTTGCGGTTACAACTTCGCGAGTTGCGATTTCGGAAGGCGAAACAGTCACAGAAGAGGAATCGTCACGTTGCGAAGTTACCGCTTTGCTTTTCAAGGGTTCACTGATCGCAATCTGAGGAAGAACCGTTGGCGAGTTGTTCACGCGCGTCTCATCAGCTTGCTTTACTTCTGTCTGTCGGACGTCGCTTTTCGCGGGAGTGACTGCGTCAGCAATGACACTGACAGGACTGCCGATGAACCAACGAGGCGAAGGCGATATGGAATCCCTTACCGGAGTTGTCACTTGTGGCTCAGGCGAGCTTTCAGTCTTCAACTCGCCTTTCGTGACGATGCGCAAACCCGGCTGCGCGCCGTTAATCAACCAGTAGACCTGGGTATCAGTCGTCGGCGTATCCAACCCCTTCCCCCAAAACTCTATGAAGTCTGCTGAACCAAGCGTGCCCGCATCACGGCTGACGCGGATTGCGATTTCGCTTGCGCCAACAAACAGTCGCAGGTTGCGCGCATCGCCGGTTGTGTCGAAACCGGCAGCGGCCATCGCAGGCTGTGTGATGCGATACCACCCTTCCGCGCGCACACCGATTTTCAGCGCGGGTTGATTAGCGAGAGCCCACTGAGCTGAAATTGACTGTGTAACCGGCCCGCCATCTGACGCCGCTAAACTTTCTTTTTCCTGATCAGTTGAGATCAAAGCTGATTGTGTGGTGGCGGCGCGCGGACCACCCAGACTTGAAAGTAATTCGGCCTGCCGGAGATTCGGCAAGGTTGTGCGCCAAACCGGCATTGCAGAACCGGCAATGGCAGTCTCGCCTTTGAGATCGATTGCCTCAACAATGTATTCGGCGCCGGCAGTGCCCGCTGCGTCAAACCACGAATACGAATCGGTTCGGCCCCTCGTCACCAACACTGACCCGGCGATCAAACCTGGATTCAGTTGTACGCGCTGGCCATTCCTGACGCGAAAGACATTGAAGCCGAGAGTGTCCCGTTCCAAACCGGTGTGCCACTCGACCATCACGCCTCGAGTCGAAACCGTCGCGCGCACTTGCAGAAAGTGTTCGAATCGATCGCTTGGTCTTTCCACGCCTAACTGAGCAAAGGCAGTAGGCGCATTGAGGCTTTGCCCGCCGAGGAGGATGGCAATCAATACGAGTGCTGTGACCCGAAGGGTAAGAGACATAGCGAGACGTTTGCGAACTCTCTCAATTATCAGCGAAATGAACGAGGGAGACAAACGAATTACTGCTGTGCGGATGGCGTGAGGCCGCCGCGGAAGATTCCGGCGAAGACGCGCCCGCCGCGTAAGAGCCAGTTGCCGACTTCGTAGCGAATGCGACGGCGATGTCCGAACGTCCCATTCACACTGACGGTGGCAATGATTGGACTGGGCCAGCGGCCGGCCAGGTCGCTCAGCAGTCCGCGCGGGCGGCGCAAATAAGAACCAATCGGCGCCTGATGACGCTGGGGCGATTGGGCGTAGGCAAAGGGAGTCTCCCACTCTTTCAGCACTCTCTGCACCAACCAGCCGGGCACTTCCCTCGCCCGCTTAGCAACAGATTCATCCTGGATCAACGCACCCAGAAGTTCCTGCGCCAGACCGGACGCCGCCAGAATCCAATTCGCGCGTCGTCTGTCTTTGCCCAGACATCGGTCCCACTCAAAGTCGTTTGGCATGGACTCAAGCAGCGTCCCCAAATCGCAAAGCCAAAGCGGCCGCCACGCGCCGTGTTTCAGAAGATGAATGGCCAAGAGCGCGAAATGATCTTCCGGCGACAAGACGCGCACCCTTGAATCGCCACAGCTCACCAATTCGGACCGTAGAAACAACTCTTCGATCGAACGATCGGCAAGTTCAAACGGCAACGCGTGAAAGTCGACGAGGCAATCGCGCGCGTCTCGCTCAACGACAGTCTTCGCATTTGGGTAATCATGAGACCTGACAATCAGATCGATGTCACCGTACGGTCTGAGGCCCAACTGAGGATACATGCGGGCCACCGCCCATCCCTTAATCAAAATTGGTTCGACGTTCGCATTGCGCAGGGCGGCGAAGACTTTTTGAATCCTCGTTTCGTGCATGGCGCCTTGAAGCGCGAGCAGCCGGAACGCTTGATGTAACAGCTCGCCTGATGATGTGTCGCGAAGATTTGTTTCTCGAATGCGCCACCAACCCAGGCCTGCCGCGCCGGATTCATAGAGCAAGGGAGTCACTTCTTCGAGTTGTGTTGCCGACAGATCGATCCGAGACAGTGACGATGCTGTCCAGGACCTTTTCAGGGTCCCGGCAACCAAACCACCGCGCAAGTATGATGGATTTTGGGGCACGTAGGTGATTGAAAGGAACGAGAGATAAAAGGCGCCGTCAGCAGCTACCAGTGCAAGTGAAACTCGGGCTACCTGAGCACACGCAGCCGGAACAGCAACCGATCGTGGCGCAACTTTGACCTGAACTGGCGCAACCGGTCGCCGCTTGCGCAGGCACCGGCGCCACAATCGAAGCAACCACGGGCAACGCGACTGCGGCTGACATGCCGAGCACGCGCACAAGCTCGCGGCGATTCATGGACGCAATTCTTGGTGGAGGAACCGGCAGATCGATAAGCAGATGATTTCGTCCCAACTGATCGAGGGCGAGCCATACGACCTTTTCATCAACCGATATTTTTGTCTTTTGCGTCAGCGTCAAAGCGATCTCGCGAGGGCTCATCTTCCCATCACACCGTCCCCAAACAAACGCAGCCGTTTGATTGAGGCAGTGCGCGCGATCTCGCTCAAGATCGTAAACCAAAGTTTCGTCCGGCAAATTCTGGACGACCAGACCTTCCTTGCGCGCGCGCGGTTTTGTTTGTTTGGTGGCCTTCATAGGTTCAGGAAGAGTCTGCTCCGTTCCGATCCAAGTCTGCGGAAATTATCACGCCCGGTTTAGTCCGTCAATGATTTTGCTCCGGCTTGCGACCAGAACTCGGAGAATCATTTGCCTGCGGGGCTGATTACAAAAGAATCAAGCCAGATTGTACCAAAGGCTGCACAGGGATTTTCGCAACCCTTTCGTACCAGTCCCAATCTGACGGCCGTCGTCTTTTCGCCGGTCTTAAAGTCGAGGGTGAATTCGCGCCAGATGTTTGATGCTGAGAGCGTGGGCGACTCCGCGAGCACTGGATCTTTCTCGTCAGATGCATCCGTTACGACCAACACGGGAGCACCAGTCGACAAGAATTCTTTTGCTGATGTTTGAAACCCCAGCCGGTAATTAGTGTTCGGACTTACCAAGACGAATTGAGTCACGACTGCGAGCCGAGGATTCGAATCTCCACGAAAATCGATGCGCAGACTCTTACGGCCGGTTTGAGGCAGCGAAGGGTCGGCTGACGGTGTGACGTTCGTAGCGTTTTCGGCGATTTGCCAGCCGAAGCCTTTATGTCCCAGGGCAATTTCGTCTTCGAAGCTGCCATTGATCACGATAGGCATGGCAGCAGAGATGCGGTGAAGCCTGGTCCAAAGTTCGTACGCCTCGGTAAAAAGTCTGGCGTTCATCAACGCATTCATCAAACCATGAACCTCATCAACGGAAAAAGATTGAATCGCGCGGTACTGGTTGATTGCGGCCTGACCCTCATTGTGATTCGCGAAAAAGATTGCCAGGGCCATGCGCGCTTTGTCGGTCTGCGGCCGAACTGTAGCAACGGTCCGGGTGGCGTCGCGGCGAGAAATACCCCAGGCCAGGTCAATGACGTTCGGCAAAAGCGCCGCGTCACTGCTCGCCGCCATTCGCAATTCACTGAATGCCTCATCAATGTTGCCCTGCCTCAGCAGCACGTTCCCAAAAAACCAATGCGGTCTCGCATACGCCGGCGCCAGGGCCACCGACTGTCGCAGCGCAGTCAGGGCCGCGTCCGGCTCATGATTGAGATCGCGTGATACGCCGAGGAGCATCCAAAGAAAATAGTCGCGTGGCCGCAGTTGAATCGCGCGTTCGAGTTCGTGACAAGCGTCAGCGTACTTGCCGAGACGTTGGTTAATGATTCCAAACCCGGCGTGCGTAGCAGCATCGTTTGGTAACAATTGAACCGCGCGGTTTGCCGTCGGGGCTCCGTTCATCGGCACGGCTTGTTCGACGAGGTTGCGGGCATAACCGATCCGCGCCGATTGCCAGATGCCAAAACAGCAAACGGCGACGCCGATCAATCCGATCAGAACACGCTGCATTCTTGTTCTTGATTTGGAAGCAGTAGTGGCAGTCAAGGCCGACAGTGGTAAGACACCGGCCGACGATTTTAGTTGCCCTGATTTGTCGAGCTTCCGCTGGTGGTGCCGCCACGCGATAAAGTAGCGCCCAGAATAACTGCGCCTGTGCCGGCGATGGCGATACCAGCGACGGTCCCTGCACCGATTCCGCCGCCAACCCCGCCCAACGAACCATTTGGCAGGAGGCACCCTGCGACGTGACGTCGTTTCTTCTTGTCGGTCTTTAACGAGTCTGAATCACTGTACAGTTCCAACTCGCCCGGGAGCTCTTTGATGACGTTGTCTTTTTTTCTGGTGGCGGCGCAACCGCGCATTACCTTCACCCGAACATTACCGTTTTCGTCAAAATCGATTTGGATTTTCGAATTGGGTTCAAGTTCGACGATGCCGGCATCACCGAGGTCAATGGTGGCGCCTACCTGATCGGGAGTCTCGATGGTGGCTCCCGTCAAAATGCTTGCGCCCGTGTTCGCCGAAACTCCGTTGACGGTAATCGGTTGATTGTTCCTGGTCGTCAGTGTCGCGACGAGTTGCTGCGGCACACCTCCCGCGGGCTTAGGCTCAGGCAGGGCCGCATTGACATAGACCTGCGCAAAAGTGAAAGCGAGAATTGCGGCGAGTGCCTTGAGCGCCTTTGTTTGTCGCGGCTTCATAAGCAACTGACTCCTGGTTTTATCTACGAGCGATGGTGCCGGAAGTGTACTGCTCTTGATTGAGCACGTCAATCCATTTTCAGCTCCAGTAGCGCCCCAATCTGAGACTTTTCGCGTAGCCCAGGCGTTTACGCCTGGGAATGAAATTCGATTAATTTTGAAAACCCCATTAGGCCAGAGAAAAACCCGCGATGAAATAAGTAACCGCACCAGCTACTTTTTGATGGCGTTGTAAAACTGATCAGCGAGCTTTGGGTCGAGCCTCTTCAGGGCCGCAAACGCGCGGGTGACCCCATCCTTGTCATTCAGACTGGCATAGACCAGGCCAATGCTGTAATGCACTTGCGGGTAATCGGGCTTCAACTTCACGGCTTGCTTGAGCGCGGTCAAGGCCTCTTGATACTGCTTGGCCCGGTAGTGGGCATTTCCCAATCCGAAAAATGCGTCAAAGCTATTGGGATTCACGACCGTGGCGCGTTTGAATGCGTCTGCCGCTTCGGTGTATTGACCGCCACGAAACGCCGCAGTGCCCCAGCCGAGATAAGCCGGTTCGTAATCAGTCTTCAACTCCGTGGCTTTCCGGTAAGACGCAGCGGCTTCGCCAAAACGTCCCGCGCCGAACAGGGCCTTTCCTAAATTGTAATGCGCATACAGATAGTCGGGCTTAGCGGCGACAGCTTGCTTCAACAACTCGACGGCTTCGGCGGATTGGCCATTCTTGTCATAAACATAGCCCAGCCCGTTAAGCGCCTTCGCGTATTTCGGATCGAGACGAATCGCTTCCTTGTAGTGCGTAACCGCATCGGCATTGCTGCCCAGTTTCTCTTCGGCGAAAGCAAGGTTGTTGAAGATGCTGGCCAGGTCCGGCTTCAAGCGCGCGGCTTCTTTGAAAGCAGTAACGGCTTCAGCGAACCGGCCCAGGCTCGTCAACGCGATGCCAAGGTTGTTTTGCGCTTCGGCGTAATCACGTTTGTGGGCGATTGCTTGTTGATATGCAGTCGCGGCCTGGGGCGAGTTGCCCGACATCAAATACGCATTGCCAAGATTGTATTCGGCGTCAGCAAAATCCGGTTTGGCCTGGGCGGCTTGCTGAAATGTTCTGACCGCGTCGCCGTATCTTTCCAACGCGTACTGGGCCGCGCCCAAATTATTCAGCGTCTCCGGATCGTTCGGCGTCAGACGAAGCGCCTGCGTGAAGGCATTGACTGCGTCCTGATACCGCCCGGCTTTGTAAGACGCGGCGCCGAGATTATTGAAACCAAAAGCATCGTTCGGGCTGAGTTGAACGACTCTGCGAAGTGCGCGGATCGCGTCGTCATAGCGCGCTGCGCGATCGTACGCGAAGGCAAGGTTGTTGTATGCGCTGACATTATCGGGTTGGGCTTTGACGACGCTCTCGTAGGCTTTCGCCGCGTCTTCATTCCGCCCCAGAGCCTGATAAGTATCGCCGACCGCCATCAAAGCGTCGGGCCAATCAGGCCGCAAGGCAAGCGCGCGATTCAGAGCGGTCGCCGCCTCCTCATATTTTTCGGATGAGTTATAGGCGACGCCCAGGTTGAAGAAGCTGTCGGCGTCGTCATTCTTCGCCTGGGTCGCGCGCTGGAACGAACTTATCGCTTCCTGATTTTGATTAAGCGCCAGATGCGTGACGCCAAGATTATTCAAAGTCTGCGAATCGTTCGCGCTCAGGGCCAAAGCCTGCTTGTAAGATTCGAGGGCCTTGGTGTAATTGCCGGCGTCGTAGGCCTTGTTGCCTTCATCATTCAGCGCGTCAACTTTGGCCTCGGTCGAGATCTCTACAGGCGTTGGCTCCGGCTGCGGTGTGTCAGGTCGGGGTGCAGTTGACGGAGGCCGGTTGCGCGCTATTTCAACTGTTGGCCCGGGAGGCCTGCGCGGCGCGCGGTGCTTGGCGAGCAACGCCGCGGCGCCACCGGCGAGGTCACGCACGCGTGGTGGCCGTTTGAAAGTCACCGCCGCGCCGCCGATGATGTCCTGGCCAATCAGCGCGCCGGCCCCGCCCGCAATGTCTTGCGGTAAGGCAAAGAGGCTCGGACTCAATAGCGATACCAAGACGCCGAGCGCGATACTTCGAACTGTAAGTCTATTCCTCTGCAAATCTATTTCTACCTGTCACCTTCACTTGAACGCTCGGTTTCGATGCGCTTGCATCTTTGACCGTTGTTTGATTCTCTCGAGACTCAAAATGGCCAGCAACATCATGAACACGAGAGCATTGATGGTGATGTGAAGGCCAAATTCAACCACGCTGTGCACGCCGATACCAAAAATACCCAGGACTGCTCCCAAAGCCGCGCCACGCTGAAATCCGGACAACCCGTCGATAGTGCGTGCTTTCCTGATCAATAAGACGACAAACCAAACAAATATTGCTGCCCCGATGATACCGCCGCTGGCCAGCAATTCCAGATAGTCATTGTGTGCCTGTTGCGGCGTTTGCACTCCCGAGGCGTCGTGGTACTTCGGCACTTCGGCCCAATAGCCGCCCAACCCCGCGCCCGCGATCGGATGCGCTCGCGCCATTTGCCATGTTGAGCGCCAAATATCTTTGCGATTAGCGCCCTCATGAGCGCCGTCCGTAATTCGCATTTCGGCCGCCGCCGTTTCGATACCGGTGGTGAGTTGATCGCCCTGCAGCCACATCATTCCGAAGATCGTCAGCGCCAGCACCGCCACGATCGTAACACCACCTACAACCATCGTACGCTTCCAACCAGGCGAGTTTTCGTCAGCTGATTTTTGCCAGCGCTTTCGGGAAAGAATAAAGAAAGATACTGCGCAGATTGCCTGCACAGTGATCGCCAGCAGCCCGCCGCGGGAGCGCGACATCACCAGAGCCACCCACAGAAGTAGAATTGCCGACAGATAAACCAACAACCACTTGCTGCGATCCTGGCGGAGCAGCGCGATTCCGACGAGTAATCCAACGGCGGCTTCAACCAGAAATGCGAAATGGTTCTTGTTAATGAACTGAGCGAAACCGCCGCCGTATTTGAGGAATGGAAGGAGGAAGCCCTGTTCGTGTTGCATCGTCTGCCGGACGATGCCAAAGACAGCGCTGAGGAGCGCCACCAGAATGATTGTGTGAATCAGCGCGCTCAGTCTGAAGAGTGAATTAGTAAACCTAACGGCCAGGATGCCCGCGAGCGCCAGCGCCGATACGCGCAGCGCAAACACCCAACTCTCGAACGGGTCGGCGCTGATTGCATTCTGCACTTTTACTCCAGCGACATTGACTGGTGACCAGGAGAGGCTCTGGATAATTGCGAACAGCGCCAGCGCGATCAACGGATAGAACAAACTAAAATTGCCAAACCGCCGCGAACCGACGAGCAGGCCATGAATCATCCAGAGCAAAGCCAAAGAAAAAATGACGATCTGGAATGACGACTGTGACCAGGATTCCACCGTGCCATACGGAATGGCCGTAAGCACGATAACGGCCAGCAATCCACCAAAGATAGTCGCCCTTAATATGCGTACTACCACGTTGGTTTGACCGGGCACAGTTAGTTCCTAAGGAGGGCAGGCGGCCGAATTCCGCCGTCCGAGTTTTCGAGAAGTTATCCGGTGGCGCCCGCAGCCATTTGACACGGCGTTGATTTCTCAGCGTCGGCAAAGATGCGCTCGGCAGCTTGCGAAACCGCAGGTTGAAACACGTGCGTGAGGTAGTTGACGTCAAATAAGAGCGGTTCAGAGTTCAATGGCCGGTACAAATTCAGATAACCGAGAGAACCGTTTCCATTCGCGAGTGGCAAACGCATCGCCAATAAATGATCCATATCATTCTTGGGATCGGTCACCGTTAAATCATTGCGCTGCCAGTTCCAATGGAGCGCGCCGTCAATTAATTTCAGACTTGGAGCCTTGTCACTGACTTGCTCCAAAACGCGAGCGTTATTTTTGGCATGGCCGTTGGCGGTCAACTGCGCATCCGCGTAAACAAATTCTCCGGACTCCAGAACCTCTACGACAACGGCGAACATCTGGTTGAAATCGCCGGCAGTTGCCAGGGCGTCGCACGCGCGCCGCAAGCGGAGGTTGTTGATGCCGCGGATGCGACGATCACCGAGATTCCGCTTCATGCTCGCGCGTAATTCGGCAAGCTCGTGATAGCGCAGGTTGCCCAGGGCCAGCGCAATCGCCACGCCGAGCACAAACAAAACCACCGCGGTCAAACCGTTGCCGCTGTTAACGAATAGCATGGCCGACAGACCAAACGCGGCGCTGACGGCGTAGAGGACGAGGACGACCCGGCGCTGTGACCAGCCGCGGGCCAGCAGCATGTGGTGAATGTGCTCGCGGTCGCCTTTGAAGATTGGTTTGCCGCTGATGAAGCGACGCGCGATGGTCACGCTCGTGTCAACCACGGGAAGTCCAAAAGCCAGAATTGGAATCGCGACGGCAACCGCAGTCGAAGCCTTTTGCATGCCCATCACCGACAGACCGGCGAGGGCGAATCCCACGAAGAGCGATCCCGAGTCGCCGAGAAAGATCGACGCGGGATTGAAGTTGTAGCGCAGAAATCCTGCCAATGCGCCCGTTAGCGCCAAAGCCCCGACCGCAACGAAAGGCCTTCCCTGAATTAGCGAGAGCGTTAATAGAACCAGCGACGAGAACAGTGCCGAGCCCGTGGCCAGACCATCGACACCGTCGATAAGATTGAAAGCGTTCGTAATGCCGACCACCCAGACGAGCGTCAACAGACAACCAAGAAACGGATGCAGTGTGACCCCGCCGATGAACGGAATCGACAAGCCGGTTATCCGCCCGCCCAGCAAATAGAAGAGCAGCGTGATGGCGCTCAGTCCCAGAAACTTGACCGCGGCGTTGGCGCCGCGCAAATCGTCATAAACTCCCAGCACTAAAACGAGAAAACCGCAGAGCAGAAAGACGGCGAATGGTTTTATTTCGGCACGCAGCGCATCGGTCAGAAGATTTTGAACCAGCAGGAGCGAAGACAGCGCAATCACGACTGAAAGGAAAATCGCCACGCCACCCAAGCGGGGGATGGCCGTGCGATGTATATGGCGCCCGCCGCGCGGTTCGCTGAGTAATCGATAGCGTTGGCAAAAGCGTCGCAGCAACGGTGTCAGCACCAGAGCCGCAAAAGCAGCCACCAGAAACAAAGCGAAATAGGTTTTCATGCTTGGTCCCAGCACGATGTTCAGTCCTTAAGTTTCCGAAATCCCCGCCGCCGCTTCCAGTTTCGCGGCCTCGGTCGCTTTCCGGCCTGCGTATTCGATGACGTTGATGAATCTCGCATAGATGGTGTCGGCCTGAAACGCGCTTGCCTCAGGATTGGAAACCGGCGTACCGCTATCTTGTCGCTTCGTCATTTGCACTATCATCTCTGCGATTTGTTTTGCTTCGCCATGATGCGCATGCATCGCGACTTTGCCATTGTCAATTTTGGCGATGATGTCGGTGACATGGCTCTCGCCGGGTCCGATGAAGAGAAAGGGCACGCCCACCGCCAGGATGTTGTAGACCTTCGAAGGGTGAACTGTCCCGCGGAACGCATCACCCATAACCACGAGATGTAAATCAGCTGACGATAAAAGCGCGCCGAGTTTGCTTAAAGGTTGATAGGGCAGGCAGCGAATGTTCGTCAGGTTTCTGGTTTCGATACTCTGTTTGACTTGATCGAGTTGGCTGCCACCGCCCGCAAAAACAAAGACGATGTCGTCCCGCGTTTTCAGTTCATCCGCAGCCTCGAGCACGGTGTCCAGCGGGTGACAAGGACTATGGTTGCCCGCGTACATCACGACAAACTTCCCGGCAAGATTGTGCTGACGGCGAAACTCTTCCCTGCCCTGCTGATCAAAATTCACGCTGTCGTCGCAAGCCGGTGAGATCACTTCCACCTTTTCCGGCGCCAGCCCTTTCGCGACGATCCGTTCCTTCATAAATCGATCCAGGGCCACAATTGCTGCGGCGCGATGCAAGCTGCTCTTCAGCAACCGAGCCAGAAATTTTGTGGTGAGCGAGTTCTCTTTTAACCAGCCGGCGGCTACTGCTTCGTCCGGATTCAAATCCATTGACCAGAAGACGAGTTGGCCGCCTTTGAGTTGCGTAAAGACTGAACCGACCCAGGAAATCAGCGGCGGCGAGGTGAGGGCGACCACGACGGCTTGCCTGGGTGTGATCAATAAACGACCCGCCAGGGCAAAGAGGAAGCTGGCAAAGTTCAGGGCCCGCCGCCCGCGACTGCTTTTGCCGGTACGCAGAGACCAGATGCGCACGATATTAATTTCATGCCAACGCTCTCGTTTGGGGAACAAGACAGTTTGATCGTCATAACCACGGCGGCTGCTAATCACGGTCACTTCATGGCCGCGTTCGCTTAGACGCCGGGCCAGCATGCTCAATTGCTGCGACGTGGCAACCACGTCAGGCCAAAAGCATTGATTGAGCAGAAGAATCTTCATCAGGAATTACGGTGAACGGTACGCAGGCTTCCAGCCTGCAACCTTACTGAAAAAAAAGCAGGCGGGACGCCTGCGTACCGGATCAGCTATCCGGCCGCTGCTGGTCCTTTCGGCGAACGGCGTAATTGCCCAAATACAAAACATCAATCCGGGTCTTCAGAAAACAATCTATAGCATCGCGAGGCGTACAGACTACGGGCTCGTTTTCATTGAATGACGTGTTCAAGACGATCGGAACGCCCGTCAGTTGGTTGAACTCTTCAATCAGCCGGTAGTAAGTCGGATTCATCGCGCGCGTTACAGTCTGCAACCGGCCCGATCCGTCGATATGCGTGACCGCGGGAATCTGACCGCGGCGTTCCGGCTTTATTTCATAGACCATTAGCATTGCTGGAGACGGATGCGTTTGTTCGAAATAATCGCCCACGTATTCGGCGAGCACGGATGGCGCGAAAGGTCGAAACGGCTCGCGCTTCTTAATCCGCTCGTTCAGGATTCCCTTAATGTCTGCTCGCCTGGGATCGGCGAGAATCGATCTGTTGCCCAACGCGCGCGGGCCAAACTCCATGCGTCCCTGAAACCAACCGACGATCAAGCCATCGGCAATGTCACGCGCAGCGCATTTTGCAACTTCGTCGTCTGACAGAACCTCAAACTTGAGTGTTGAGGTTTCCAACTCACGTTTGATTAAGTCATTTGAAAACTCTGGCCCAGTGTAAGGAGCAAAGGCTGAAGTCGCAGCAACACTTTGCCCTCTGCTCTTCGCCCTTTGCTCCTTCGTGCCGTTCCAGATTTGATAACAGACTCCCAGAGCGGTGCCGCTATCGCCGGCGGCGGGCTGAACGAAGATTCGACGAAACGGAGTCGCGCGCAGAATCTTGCCATTCAAAACCGAGTTGTAGGCGACACCGCCGGCCAGGCCCAAATCCGTTAAGCCGGTTTCTTCGTGCAAATGATTCAGGACATGGAACGCCACTTCCTCGAGCCGCAACTGCAAACTTGCGGCGAGATCAGATTCGCGATCTGTTAATTGCGAGCCTGGCTCGCGCGTGGGGCCGAATGTGCGGGCGTAAGCGCTCGAAAAGATTTGTCCGATTTCCGGCGAGCCTCCGTCCCAGGTCATTTCTACGCCGCCGGTCGCGTGCCGAAAATAATCAAGGTTCAGGCGGAATTGTCCTTTCGGTTCGCTCGAAACGATCTCGCGAAACTGTTCGATGAACCGCGGCTCGCCATACGGCGCGAGGCCCATCACTTTTCCTTCGTCGCCGTAATGCGGAAAGCCGAGGAACTGCGTCGTCGCCGTGTAAACGATACCGAGCGAATGCGGATATTCAACCTGGCCGAGGACTCGAATCGAATTCCCTTCACCCACGCCCCACATCGTCGAAACAAAGTCGCCGAAACCGTCGATCGAAAGCACGGCCGCGCGCTCAAAGGGTGAAACAAAAAACGCACTGGCCAGATGCGCGCGGTGATGCTCGATGTTGTGAAATTGCGCTCGCAGGCTGTGAGCCGAAACGCCCAGGGCGCGGGCAAGTTCATTCTTCAGATCGCGAACCTTTCCAGCGTTGCGCAGGCGCCCGCCGAGCTGACGAGCAAGGTTCGAGAAATGACCATTGCCGTTTCCGTTTCCGTTACGATGAGCGTCCCCATCTTCGCCCGCAGTTACAGCGGGAACGCCTTCCATCGTTTCGGTTTTGGCTGTACGCGCGCCGGCCACTGCCCACTTCCCGGCCGCGACTGACTTTTTCGCCGCCGCCAAAATCTTTTTATGCAGGTGTGCCGAAGGGTTGCGCGAAATGCCGACGTGCTCGACCTCTTCAATTGAGATGCCCGCGGCGCGCAGACAGTACTCAATCGCCTGCGCGGGAAAGCCGGCGCAATGCTTGATGCGATTGAAGCGCTCTTCCTCGACCGCGGCAATCAACTCGCCGTCGCGAACGATCGCCGCCGAGGCGTCGCCGTGATATGCGTTTATCCCGAGAATATGCATCGCCGGCTAAGTTCGATCCTCAAGGTCAATTAATTCCGCGGCCATGGTTTCTCGTTCGTCACCGCGGCGAAAGCGCAGGTCATGCTCAAGCAAAAAAAGCGACAACATCAATTCCGCAGTCATGCGCTGGAGCGAATAGAACCATCCGGCGCGGCCATCAAGTAAGCCCCCGCGAATGATCAGGCAGTAAAGCAGGATTGCGAGCGGCGCGATAACCCGCAGCCGGCGAACCCGATCCGCAAAATCGAGTTGCGACGGCGGCGTATTAAGAAGTTTTCTGGCTTCGAGTTGTTGATAACGCTTCTGAGAACTAAACCAGCGTGCCAGCGATTTGCGATCGTCATGGATGATTGAATTCCGCAGCGTCTCAACGCGGCCCTTCAGGTTGAGCTTTTGCGTATGGCCATCAATCAAGTATTCGGCATTTGCCCGTCGATAAAGAAAGGTGAGCGGCGGGCAAATCGCGCTGCGCAGCTTGCGGCCGCACACCTGGAAAGTGAGCGCGGCCCGAAATCCACTTACGTCCGTCGCCGGTTGCAAGAGTTGAATTTCTTCTAACGCTTCCGGCGGCAGAATGAAATCGGCATCGAGCGCCATGACCCATTCGGTGCTAATGCCGGTCTCTTTCAAGCCAAAGTTCCATTGTCGTTCATGACTGTCGAATTTACGCTGAAAGACCCGCGCTTGCGAAAAGCCGGAAACGATCTCCAACGTGTCATCGTCACTGAAGCTGTCCACGACCACGATGTCGCGCGCCCATTGCAATCGCTCCAGAGTCCGGCCGATGTTCGGCCCCTCGTTGTAAGTGAGGATAAGTGGAGTGATTTGATCAATCATCGTGGATGACTCAATGCAGCTCGTTTTCTGGCGGCGACGATCATGTTCGCGCGCAAAAACTTCCCTCTGTCAGTCCGGTTAGCCAGACGCTCGTATAAGACGCCCAGGCGATAAAGAGGGGATGAAAAGCTAAGGTAATCAGGAGGTCCCTCTACGTGAATGAACTCTTCAACATCGAAGGCACTGCGCTCCAGAGTTCTAAAAATCGCGACCTTCGTATTAAGACGATAGTAGGTTGGGAATGCTTCCTCAGGTGAGCGGCCGGCAATCGTCAGGGCCTTCGATCTAAATTTACCTGAGAGGAGTGACGCACAGAGCGCGACATAATGAAGGGCGTTGACTGTTCGGAACACCAGCGCCCCTCGCGGCTTTAACACTCGGGCAATTTCATCGATAACTTTGTTTGGCTCTTCCAAGTGCTCGATTGTGAAATCGGAAAACACTGCGTCAATACTATTTGTCTCAAAAGGCATGGACTCAGCGGACTGAATAACGTAGTCATCGAGATGTTCATTAAGCTTGACGTCTTCGGACCGATCAATTCCGATAAGAGTGATACCGGGTCGCCTGCAAGGATGGTCCAACCCGCGTCCATCCCCTGCGCCTACATCAACCACGATTCCACTTTCTGGCAGGCGAGCCTGGATCAGATTCCTCAGGATCGGAGTCCCGTCTATCACGACGCGAGAAGCGTAGGACGGTTGATAGTACCTACGTCTGTAAACTTCTTGCATCATCACAGAGTCTATAAGGTGGGGACATTTGGTAGTTCTGAACTAACTTCTCAGCGTCTCCTCAGCGTGCTCTGCGACTCTGCGGTGAAGTACATTGAAAAGCTCACCGCTGAGACGCGGAGCACGCTGAGGAGACGCTGAGATTAGAAACCTACGTGAACTTACTGCGCTTATGACGCGACAGCACATCGCTTCATTTGAAAATTACTGAAGTGATGCCGGCTGCCGGCACTGATCCGGTTTCGGGGATCTGAATTGGGTGCCCGGGATTAACGAGCGATATTCATCAATCGCCTCGTTTGCAACCTGCGCCCACGAAAAACTTCGCTCCATCCAAGCCCGTCCGCACGAGCCCATCTCTCTCAGCGGCATTGACGCAGCTCGATCGATTGCGCGAGCCAGTTCTGCCGGTTCGTTGCTAACCCAGAGACCGCAACCCATCTCTTCAACTCTTTCCCACGGAATGCCACGACTGGCGATGACCGGAACGGCGCGGGCCAGCGACTCGAGCACCACGGTGCAGAAGGCCTCTTTGAACGAAGGTGCAACGCATAAGTCAGCCTCGCGAAAATGTTGTTCTTTCAGTTCTCCATCCACTCGACCGTGAAATGAGACGATCTGATTCAAGTCCAGGTCAGTTGCCAACGCGCGCAGGCGAGCTTCATATTCAGCGTCACCTCCGCCGCAGATTTCCAGCCTTACTTCGCTCTTCACGAGCGTGAGAGCGGTCAGAAGATTCTCTATCCCCTTGATTGGGTGTAGCCGACCAATGTAAAGCAAACGAAGCGCACCAGTGTGATCAGTCTTTCGTTCGCGATCCAGTTTCGGAATCTCAATTCCATTACGCAGGATCAAGGCGCTGGCTTTGTGAATCTTCTCCAGACTCTCACGCTTCTCCTCTTCACTGGTCACGTGCATCACCACGCGCTCCGGGTCACAGAAGAAATCGCAGGTTCGTTCCCAAATGCTTTTCATTCCCGCGCGCGTAGTCCCCTGCCAACGCTGCAAAGCGCCCATCGTCGACCACACCACCGGTTTTCGCATTAACTTACACAGAGCCAGCGTCGGAATCGTGTTAAACGAATACACGCCGTTGATGTGCACCACGTCGGCGCGGCGAATCCTGCCGAAGAGACGCAACAACAGACCAGGCGCAATGTCGGGACGGACCATCCGGCGACAAAAAGTGATTGCGTAGCTCTCAGTGTGACTAGCGCGAGCCGATTTCAGATCAATTCGTTTTCGCGGACCATTTGAATCGGTCGTAAGCACCTCAACTTCCACGCCGTCAATTTTCGCCAACGCATCACAAAAAGAGCGGTTGATGAAAATCGGTCCGCCATAATGAAAGGCCGGATAAAATGAGGGTGACACGAACAGGACTTTCATTTTTGAATTGTCGCTATGCGGGCAACTGCTGCGGTCTGAACGACACTGCGCCGGCAAAGACGCGGCGGCGCGTGAGCAGTAGCATTGCCAGAAAGCCGAAAAAAAAATACGAAAAGTAAATAGGTGAATAAATCCGGAACGATGAAATGATGAACGCGTAGAACATGCCGACCACCACGAACATTGCCCTTTGAGAATTTGAGTTAAGCAGCAGCAGAAGTTGATCGGCGACCATCATCAGAAATCCCAACCAGGCTCCGATGACGATCACGCCCGGCAATCCCCAATTCAGATGGAACTGACCGATGATCGACGGCGTGACATTGAAATTGGCTCCCTGCACATAGCTGTCGTTGTAGAAGGCCCAGGACTCCATGATGGGTTTCTCTGGCCAGATTTGGCGCGGCACCCAGTGAATTAAAAAGTAAGGTTCAGCCAATTCGTAGAAGTAGGAATGCTGGCCCGGGACCAGGTGCTCAGCGAAAAGCAAGGCGGTCAATTGCCCGTTGGTGTTGATCCGGGACAACTCCTGACTCGACACGTCGCCGATTCTCCAGCCGACACTCCGATAAACGAACTGCGCCTGAGCGACCACGAGGATGACCAGGGCAACAGTCGTGAGCCCGACCACGCGTTTGTGGCTGAGCGAACCCTTGAACCCGCGCAGCACGATCAGAACCGAAGGTAGAGAGATATAAAGCCAGATGTGACGTGTACCACCCAGCACAAAAGGCAGCGCGGCGATTACCGCCAGCGCCAGCCACCAAAGCCGGCGCCAGGTGGCGGCCTTCAGCGCGTAGACGAAAAAGAGTGCCGCCCCATAAATACCGAACAAAGCCAGATGTTGCGCCAATCCCGGTTCAGGCGCCTCAAAATCAGTTCCACTTCTGCTCGCGAGCAGCGCCGTGATGATCTTGAGGATGTCAAAATCGTAATAGATGAATAGAGGGGTGAACGAACAAAGGATCAGCGAAAAGGCGATGAGCGATCGATCAAACGACAACGAGTCTACACGCGATGCGAAGAATTGCAGCGGCCGGTCCAGCCTTGGGCGAATTGAATAACCCACCAACAACAGAAGCTGAAAGACCGTGACATACACCAACGCCTGCTGGACCAACTCCTGGTCGAACTGCGTCGCGTTGTAGGGAAAACCTTCCGGGACGCCGAACGCATTCTTCTGGAGGCAAAGCGCCAGCGCATCAATCCAGTAGAAGACAAAGACTCCCGCAACCAGGCAGAATTTTCCGATGCTCCCGGCTTTGAAAACTTCCCGCGTAGCCAGCGCCACCAATACGAAACTCAGTCCGACCAAAGTTTCTGTGGCGAACGCCAGCCTGCTGTAACTTCGCGTTTCGTAGCCGGCGAAAGCTATCACGACCGAGATCAATGCCAACAGCCATTCAATGCCACGGACCCTGGGTGGCGTGAACTCGCTTGCCTGCGCCCGCCGTCGGCGCCATCTGAAAAATGTTTCTGAGTAAGATCTGGAGATCATTTAGGGGTTACCGAATCGTTTCGATTCGTGGGCGCCTAAGGTGTTGTAACCCGCACGACTTGATTGCTCTCGCCGGCCACGCTTTGATTCGTCTGATCAAAGAGAGGCTTAAGAATCGACGCTGCGCGTTCGGGCCGCCATTTCTCAGCGATTGCCCGAGCAGCTTCACATGACATTCTCAAAATGTTTTTGTCCGACGCCAGAAGCTTAATCTGTTGCGCCAGCAACGCGACGTCTCGGACGGGATGAAGAACAATCGCTCCAGAGCCATCGTCACGATCGATCGCTGCGATCACTCGATCAGACGCGAGCACCGGCCGCCCGTTTGCCAGCGCTTCCAAAACGACCACGCCGTAGGCTTCGAATTGACTCGGCACAACCAGCGCATCTGCATCGCTTATCCGCCGTCCAACTTCGAGGTTGTCAAGCCAGCCTGAAAAGGTGACCACGTCCTGCAGACCGAACGACTTGGCCAACTCCTCGAGATGTTTGCGCTCAGTTCCATCGCCGATTAGATCCAACGTCGCAATCGTTCTACCGGCCTGTTTGTTTGTCAGAGCAACCGCCTCAATCGCGACTTCAAAGGCTTTCACCGACACATGTCTGCCGACGCTGACCAGTTTGAGCGGGTGCTCGCCGCAATTCTCATCGCATCTTTCGGGCAACGACCATTCTTCAGACACAGCAACCCAGTACGGAAAGTTTATGATCTTATTGGCAGTAATTCCCCAACTCGCCAGGTGTTCGGCAGTTGGCTGGCCGCAAGCCAGAAATGCCAACACGCGATGGGCGAGCATTCGCAGATATGCTTTGCGCAATGCAGCAGCCGGCCAACTTCGCTTTCGTGGGTGTGGGTGGTCCGCCCAAACACAGACAGGAACGCGCAGCAGCGTTGATATCAAAAGCGTCTTGTAGGCCATCGCCGACGACCAACCTCCAAGAATCAGGACCGCCTGCGGGTCTGCTCTTAATTCACTCAGAAGCATCAAGTAACCAACTTCCGGCAGAAATCTTCGAGTAAAGTTCTCCGCAGGCTTCCACTCGAGCGCGTCGGGCCGCTCGGCGAACCAGGCCACAAAAGCGCCTTTAAAAGAATCGCTCAGCGCCTGACACAGAGTTCTCTGATATTCGATCGGCTCTCGAATTACGAGATGTATCATGCAGTCGCTGACAAAGATTGGCGATCGGCCATCGTTGTCAGAAGTTCGTCGCCTGCTTTGCGCCGCTCCTCGTAAGACTCGGCGAGCCGCGCTTCGGAAGAATTGGCCCCGGCGTGAATGTTTTCGTAGACCCGAGTCATTGCTTCCGCTTGAACGCGCGCGTCGAAACACGCGTTGACCCAGCCCCGCGCGCGCCGAATCATCGGGCCGTAACGTTCCGGACACGCACCGTAGTAAGAAAGTTTTATCGCCAGTCGATCCACAACCTGCCGCGGAACTGCCGCGTCATAATTCATCTCGCGTGAAAAAGGGACCAGCTCGGCGATGTCGCTTTTAATGAGTGGGTACTGAGATTCGGTGAATTCGCCGTCGCTTTGAATTCCAAAAACCGGCTTGCCGGCGGCCATTGCTTCCGCGAGAACCAAACCGAACGGTTCGTAGTGCGAGAGAAACGCGTAAGCATCCAGGGCCGCATACACCGGCATGACGTCGTCCTGCGGATCGACAAAATGAATTCTGTGGGTCAGGCCGCGTTGTTCGCACTCCCGTTGCAACTCGTCGCGTAGTGGGCCGTCGCCGCAAATCAATCCATGCCAGCGATCGGGCAAACGCTCGATCACCGAAAACAAATCCGCGCAGCCTTTCTCCCAAACAAGCCGGCAGATCATGCCGAGCAGCAGGGCGTCTTTCGGTAAGCCAAGTTGAGCGCGCGCCTGCATCTTGTCAGGCAACATGCGAAAGCGATCGACGTCGATGCTGTTGTAAACGACATAGGACTTGTCGGCTTTGATCCAATCCAGGTCGAGCAACGCATCCCTGGCCCCGTTGCTGATGCAAATCTGCGCTTCAGTAGATCGCAAAAAGGCGCGAAAGAGATGCGACGCTTCGAAGGGATGATTGCGGCCACCGCTGCGAATCGGTTTGGCCCGCGCCTCGTAGCGCGCGTGGACGTGGGTAATCTTTTGGTAATGAGTTCGCGCCAGCGCCGTTCTTAGCCAGACAACGCTGTCTTGAAAATGAACAATGTCCGGCTGTAGTTTGCTAAAGAGCGCCCGCGCCCGGCCCCAGGCCCGAACATCTCTCGGACCTTCCGAGTTCAGAAAATGACACGGCACCTTCGCGTGTTGAGCAACCGGCCCGGCGGCGCCGTAGGCAAATACCATCTCGGCTGCGATTCGACGCGGGTCGATGTGATTAGCAATCGTCTCGCCCACGCGCAAAGAGCCGCCGCCCATTGCAGAGTCGCGATAATGAACCATCGCTACTCGCAGCGGCTCGTTCCGATCAATTTTGTCTGAAATCGCTGTCGGCAATTTGAAAAGTCAGACGCCCAGGTTGTTACTTACGTAATATCTCGCTCTCATCAATTCGCGTCCGATGCTTCGAGGCGCAAGCGATGCGCCCAGCGCCAGCACCGTCCGCCAATTCAGTTCCAACCGGGCACTTTGAATCAGCAAGTCGCGGCCGCGCTTCCCTTCTCCATCCGAGACCAGCCGGGCGCCGGCGTGCCTGAGATTTGCCGGCAACCATTGCCGGCACATACGCACGGTCGCCGGCGGATAAAGCTCGGGATGCTCGAGAACTTTGTTCGTGACGGCAAGGCAACTCAAAGTTGTTTTGGTAAAGCTGCGAGAAGTGTTGGTCGCATGTTCGCGACGCTTTGCGAGCACTGACTCAACCACGCCAAATTGATGTCGGGCCAGTACGCGCATGTAGGTGTCGAAGTCTTCAGCGACGAACAGGTTTTCATCAAACAGGCCGACTTCCTCCATGACATCACGCCGCACCATGACGAATGAAGGAATCAAAACGTACGCGACGTCGGTGAAACTTTCATCCAGCTTTTCAATGATTGCGCCGCCCGAACCTGGTTTTTTGGATTGCCGACCATAACTCTCGGCATATTTTTCGAGAATTGAATTCGACCGCGCCCGTGATTCATCGAAGACGCTGTAGTCACACGTAACCAGCGCGACCTCGGGATGGTCCACCGCGAACCGCATCTGGCGTTCAATCTTCTCGGGCCCCCAAATGTCATCGCTGTCTATGAACGCAATCCACGGCTGAGTGGATTCGCGCACACACCGATTTCGAGCGGCCGACATGCCGCCATTGGGTTGACGAACAACTCGAGCGCCCATCGCTTCGGCGATTTCGGCGGTTCGATCGGTTGAGCCGTCGTCAACGACAATGAGTTCGGCTACGGGCAGAGTTTGCGCGTACACGCTGGCGATCGCGTCAGCGATAAACGCCTCGGCGTTAAGAGCGGGCATCAACGCGGATACAGGAGCTTTCGTCGTCACGTTTGTGTCAGAAGCCCGACCGTAAGGGAGGGCAACTTAAGTCAGAGAATTCGCTCGGATTACACAAGCTTCATCAACCCAAGAAGCTAGAGGCGACGCTGCCCTCCCTTACGGTCGGGCTTCTGACAACGCGGCGTGTCTGTTCGTCGAGTGCTTCCCGCATCGACGTCGCGCGCGCGTCCCATGTTTCCTGCCGGCTTGTCTGCCAACGCAGATTTTCGAGGCCGTCACAAAAATTGGGCGTCCTCAATTCATCAAGCGCATGCGCAGCTTCGTCAGGCGAGTCCACTAACCGGAGCAAAGAATCCTTTTGCAACAGCTCCGCACAACCGCGCGTGGCGATCATCGGACGACCTGCAGCCAAATGCTCATAGAAACGTGTCGAGCTGCCTGAGTAGGTGGGCTCACGCTTTCGATAAGGCAACACGGCCACGTCCAAAGCTCTCGCGTAGTCTTTCAATTCCGAATAGGGTTTAGGACCCACGAAGCGAATGCGACCGCCGCTCTTTTCCAATCGGTTGCGAGCTTCTCTGTGCGCAGGATCAGTAACGGTCATGTCGGTTGGCCCAACAAACACCCATGAAAGCCAGGGCGCGCGCGAAATCAGTTCCTCGACAAAAACCCAATCAGTATTTCGTGAAAGATCGCCGATGACGCCGGCGAGCGGCCTCGGAAGACCGCCCAGCTCCTGAGGTACTTCGACACTCGCACTGGAAGACGGCGCGGACAAAAGATTCTCTGTCCGAGTTGCGTTCGGCACGATTCTAATTTTGGCTGAATTACAATCGGCTTCGCGCATCAGGTAGTCAGCGATGCGCTCAGAGTTGGGACAGACGACATCCGCGGCGCGGCACATTCGTCGATCGAGCGCGGCAATGAACTCACGGTCGTCTCCGTATGCAGGAAAGAAATCTGTAACGTAATAAACAACTCGCCCCGGCCAGGTTTCGGCAATGGGCGCATAGTGTGGCGAGGAACAGACCAGGACGGACTCATTTACGTTTTCAGTGCGTGCCAGCAAGCGACGCTTGATTCGATTTGCTTCTCCCGCAATCAGATTCACAGGGAACTTTGCGAAACCACGTTGCAGTGGAAAGTTGCGAATCTGCAATGGCGGATCGACTGATACGGTTTCTTCTTCGTAATTGCGAAAGACACCCGTCCCCGAAATTTGCGGACACCATCCGAGGGTTGGTGCTTGCGCCGCTAACGCCGCCGCGAATTCCTTAATCCAAATCGCCCGAACATCAAGAACGTGCCAGATCACTTTGCTTCCCGCGCACCAAACTTAAGACGGCTCAATCTCAATTCAGAAAGACAACCTGTCCGGCGGCCGACATACGAAAGCGATAGCACCATCACGATTCCGACGGCGGCGAGCGCTAACGTCAAAGGAATTTGATTCGCCTCGAAAGCGCGCCGGTAACCCAGGGCCGCGAGCAGGACACTTCCAATGGTTGTGACCAGGAACAATTGCCAGTAGCCGTTAGGCAATTCATTCATCCGCGCCAAAGCGGTGTTTACCATTACTTGTGAAAGCAAATGGCTAATTAAGAAAGCGAGGGCCGCGCCTGTCGCCCCCGCCTTTGGAACCACCCACACGCCCAACGCGACAATAATGACGGCCCAGATTGCATTTATGATTCCGACCAGACGCAGTCCAACCACGCTCAAACGTTGCGCTGCGGGTCCGCCGGTCATGTGAACAATGCCGGTCGCCAAGAGGATCAGAATTGGCACCTCAGCACCGGCGAACGGCCTCCCATAAATGAGAATCAGCAGCCAGGGGGCAAGGATAATTCCAAAGCCTGCGGCCATCGTCGCCAGAGAGCCGGCGAGAAAGGAGTTCATTAAAAGGACGCGGCCGGCGCCGCCGTACTTCGAAGCAGACTCGTTCGTCAGCAGCGAATACCCAACTTGCGCGCAGAGGCCCGGAGCCAGGGCGGCAAATCCGCGAAACTGGTTTGCGATGGCGTACATTCCCATTTGCGTGAGTGTCGAATCTGATCGAGCGACGAGTGAAGCGAGCCACCAGCTCGCGATGCTGATTCCCGCAAACGCTCCGAATTGAACCAGGCCAAAGACGAATACGGGTCGAATTCCCGGCCCCGATCCCGAATCGATTTTGGCAGCCGGCATGAGACCAAAGCGTTTCGCCAGCGCCAGACAAATCAACACCGCCAGGAGTGCGGCGCTCGCCTGGGCTACGATCATCATCCCGGCGCTTACTTTGGCGGCCAAAGGTAAAAAGACTACGAGGCAAAGACCGGAAGCCGCCGACAGCGTCAACATCGCGTAGAACTTCTGCTGGCCCAAAAGCAGTCCGCGAACACATTCCAAAAGAATAATCGCGGCCGACGAAACTGCTGCGATTCTCAAGAAAGAAATCAACGCTTCGTTCTTTAAAACCCAGCGCGCCAACGGTCCCGCACCGACGAGCATCAACGACGCCGCTATGATCGCCGAACCAACGCTGAGCATCGCCAACGCTACAAGAAATTTTCGGTAGCCGGGAGTGTTCGGCCTGTACTCACCTGAAAAGCGAGTGGCAGTAGCTCCGATGCCGACGCCGGCGTAGGCGGCGATCGTGCCCGCCGTGGCGAGCGCCATGGAATACGCGCCGAAAGTTTGCGGGCCGGCAATCCGCGCCGCCAACACGCTGGCAAGAAATCCAAAGAGTCTTTCTATTACAACTGCGATGCCCAGCGTGGCGCTGCCAAAAAGCAGCAGCCGCCGTAGCGAGTGAATGCTGCCCGCGCCGACCGGGGGCGCCGCAGACTGTTTCGCGCTGACGGGAATGGTGACTTCGCTGCTCACTTGTTGTTTATTTGGAGTGCGCCGGCAGAGCGAAGCGGCGATGGCGCTTTGGATTTTTCAGGATGATATAGGATCTGATCCAAGGCGCCGTCGTCGCCTCGCTCTGCCGCCGCACTCCAAAAGTTTTCTTGCCTAAGCCCTCTCTAGTTTTGCTTGGAAGTAACCAGGGCGCGTTCAATGTCGGACCAGTGACCGCGGATGAGCAGAACGTCGCATTCGACGAGGTGCCCGCCCGCGGGAGAATTAGTAATTGGGAAAAACCCGGTTGGCGCGAAACCGAGATCGCGGCAGTAAGTCAGGAACTCGAGATAGTCGGGCACGCCCACGTACAAGGGGATCATCGAAACTTCTGATTGCAGACCTTGCACCCTGCTCATGCATTCTCCGGCCCCGCGAATTACGTCAAGGTCAAAACCCTGTGCATCCGTTTTTAAGAACACGCGCGGATTGTCGAGGCCGCGCACCGCGTCATCAAAGAGCGAATCAAGGCGCTTGATCTGAACATTCTCAGTTCGGTCGAGCGGGGTGGGATCGATAAACGGCATGTTAGACGAGGGCGAGAGGAACGAGCTCATCAAGCTGCGAGCAAAAATGTTGATTGGTCGTGTTTCCTCGCGGCTCCCGCAAGCCGTGTTCAGTGTTCGCCATTCATTATCACCGGCCGCGTTTTCCGCGAGCTGATTGAAAACCTCGGGTATTGGCTCAATCGAAACAATTCGGCCGCGATAACCGATGCGTCGTAGCATGAGGCCGTATTCACCTACGTTCGCGCCGACGTCAATCACACAATTAATTTTGAGCCGGGCCAGTAGCGATTTCAGGTGCCCCGGCAGGAATACCCGCAGATCGTTGTTCTTGCTTAAGTCGTGCAGGGAGTAACCGAGCGTACCGAGAGACGACTTCGCTAAACGTTTGGCGAAAGTGGGCACCATGTGACCGGCGGAGACCGGAGCGCAAGCGTCCTCGCTTGCAGGTAGTCCCCTCAAAAAATGACTTTTCTGTAGCCCAGGCGTTTACGCCTGGGTAAAGAAAGAGAAGGGAGATTAAAGCCCCATTAATGGGGCTTTCTAAAACTAATTTCCTTTTCATTCCCCAGGCGTAAACGCCTGGGCTAGAGAAAACTTCACGATGAAATTAGGTCACCGCCCGCTTAGTTTTCTCAACTTAGCAACCGGAACGGTTGCGCTCCAGTTGCTAAGCGCCCGGTTTTTCAGAGACGGCCTGGGCGTCGTTGCTGTAATAGTTATCGTGGTAATAACGACGGTGATAATAGTAATAATCGTGCGAGCCCACGCTGACATTATTAAGGACGACGCCGACGATCTTTGCCCCGATGTCCATTAAGAGCTGTCGCGAGCGGCGCACGACACCGCGCGAACTCTTGCCGCCATGAACGACCAGCAGCACGCCATCGACCATCGATGCGATCAAAACACCGTCGGTGAACGAATTGACCGGCGGCGAATCGACGACGATATGGGTGAACTTTTCGCTCAGCAGCGCGATCAATTTGCGCATCTGATCTGAACCAAGCAACTCAGCCGGATTCGGAGGAACGGGTCCCGAAGGCAGCACGTACAAACCCGACGCTTCGTCGCGGCTGATTATCCGCAACATTTCATCCTTTGATGTTTCACTCGAGAGGATCGAGCTCAATCCTTCGCGATCAGGCAAATCAAAAATTGATCTTAGCCGCGGCCGGCGCATGTCCGCATCGATGATCACCACACTGGCCCCGGTCTGCGCCAGGCTGATGGCGGTGTTGACGGCCGTCGTCGTCTTCCCTTCTCCCGGCAGACTTGAAGTCACCAGAAGTGTTTTCGGCGCGCGACCCGCGGTCGAAAGCAGCACCGAGGTTCGCAGTTGCCGGTAAGCCTCAGCCAGCGCCGACCGGCCATTCACGTTCAGCAGTAGTTCCGGATTCGAACCGTTACTTCCATTTCGTTTTTGCAGGGCGGTCGCGGTGGACATCAGGCGGCGGCGCGTCGAGCCCGCGCCCATCGCCGGAATCACCGCTAAAGCCGGCAGGCGCAGCACTCGCTCAACATCCTCGGTCGAATGCACACTGTCGTCGAGATATTCGAGGAAGAGCGCCAGCGCGATGCCAAAAGCCAGAGCCAGGACGAAAGCCAGCATGACGGTTCGCATCCGCGCCGGTCCGACCGGAAAGTCAGGAACGATCGCATAGTCAACGACCGAAATGTTATTCGGACGGCCCGCGAGGACGACATCGTTTTCTTTTGATCTCTGCAGCAGATTATTGAGCAGGCCCTTATTCGTCTCGATCTCCTGTTGCAGGATGCGATAGTTAATGGCCGCTTCATTCTGCGTGACGGTTTCGCCCTTTTGCTGATTGAAGGATTTGCGCAGCGCATCTTCGCGCGTGACGGCTTGCTGATATTTTGTCTCGAGGTTCTTCAGCAGGGTCGCCGTGCCGCGCGTGCGAGTTTCACTCAAGTGCTTCTGCTGCACATCGATTTGCTGATCAATCTCCTTGACCTCGGGAGCTTCTTCAGTAGCCTCAATCAGCAACTGCGCGCGTTTCTGTTTCAGCTCTGCCAACTTCGATTCAGTAGCTTCAATTTCCTTGGTGCCGGCTTCGGCCAGCGCGCTGGCGGCGCCCGGATTTTTCGCCGCGGTAAATTCTGCCTCGGCCAGTTTTCGATCGTTCTCCGCTTCGAGTAATTGTTTGTTCAATCCGGCGAGACGTTCGACGACTGTGTTCTGACTCGCATCCAGCGAAAGAATTTGATTGTTCTTTGCGTATTCGACCAGCTTTTCTTCGGACGAACGAATCTGTGTCTGCAATTCGGTAACGCGTTTCGAAAGAAACTCGCTGGTGCTGGTGTTGGTTTCACTCTTCTTCTCGAGATTTGATCTGACAAACGTTTCAGCGACGGCATTCACTACCTTCGCGGCGATTTCGGGATCGCCGTGCTGATAATCGATGTCAATCAGGCGCGTTTCCTTGTAATAGCCGGCGCGATTTTCGCGCACCGGCTCAATCCGCAGGCCGCCCATCAGAGCGCCAACGAATGGCGCCAACCGTTTGGCCTCAACCAGATCTTCGCTGGAGGTCGCCGGCGCGATCGTAGGTGTCAACGGCAGGACATTCGGCTGTTGCTCAGGCGCCTTTCTCGATCCACCGCCTACGCCCAGCATTTGCGCAATCGTCTTCCAGGTTGAATGTGATTGCGATGCCTGTGGCCGGAGAAACGCGCGGTTGTGTTCGAGATCGAGCGTCTTTACGACGCGACGCAGCAGGCCGGGACTTGTGAGTATTTGCAGTTGGGTATTGAAGTACGCGGGATCGCTACCGGAATTCAGAATCATCGGCGCGGGGTTCGAGCCATACATCGGGTTACTTTCCAGATCCACTTGAACGCGCGACGAGGCCTCGTAAATGTCCGGCTTGCGCGCCGCATAAACCATCGACAAGGTCGTCAGCAGCGCAGCCACGCCCAGCACCAACCAAAGCCGCTTGCGGATTGCGCGCCAGTAATCAAGCAAGTGAACCTGGTTCTCGACATCTACACCGTAGCCATACCCGCGGTAACCCGCCGGTTCTTCTGACGTACGCTCGACGTGACGAGGCTCGTCGTCGCGCTTCGCTAATTTGGTCGCTTCATTCATGATCTATGAGTGTCAGAACCGCGAGCGGTAGCGACCGGATCGACGGCGCACTACGCTCAACGTCTAACAATGCTTGCATGATCCGGTCGCTACCGCTCGCGGTTCTGACATCACGGAATCACCCTTACCGGCAGTTGCCCCACCGAAGGAGCGACGGCTCCCAGGAGGCTGCGAATGAGACTCTTTCCGGTTGATTCGGGAACTTCGACGATATCGTTCGGCTTGAGCAAAATGTCTTCGGCCTTCTTCTGAACAATCGCGGTCAGATTTACCATCAGCACGGTCTTACCGCCGCCGCCCGCGTCTTGTCTCACAATTCGTATATCGCTCTTCGAATCGCGTAACGGTCCGCCGGCCATCGCGATGGCCCGCGAGACTGTGATTGGCTCTCTTAAAGGCAGAGCCCTCGGGCTGTAGACGTTCCCAATCACATAAACCTGTTCCGCCTCGGGAATGGTCACGATGTCGCCAGGCTCAACAAAAGGATTCGCGCTCTCGTCTCCTCGCAAAGTGTCGTTAAGCCGCAGCGTGATAAAGCCGCCCTCAGCCTTCGCAGCGTCTACGTCACTCGCGCAAATGTCGCGACGCGGTCCCCGCACAATGTTGATGTTCTGCCCCGCTTTATCAGAAGGTCCCTTGGCAAAGGTCAGCAACTCGAGCAGACGAATTCGTCTTTGCATTTGATAACGACCCTGTTCATTGACCGCCCCGATCAGCGCAACCTCACGCGCGTGATATTCCTTGATGAAAACGTCGACCGGCAGATTGCGATAGTAGCGGGCATAACGCGTGGAGATATCCTTGGCGAGTTCGCCTTCGGTCTTGCACGCTGCTTGAATCTCGCCTTCGATCAAGGGCATGCGAATCATGCCATTGCCTTCGACGCGAATGGCTTCCCGCGAAAGTTGCGGCCGGTTATAGACGCGCACCTCCAACACATCACCCGATCCGATCCGGTAACGCTCAGTCGATTGGGCGGCGGTGGAAAATTGCGGCGGCGAAGAAACCTGTGCGCTCGCGATCGAGAACAGACCGGTTGCCAGCAAAGCTGCGGTCGCGCACATCAGAGACTGTCTCATGATTCGAAACTGCATAAGTCTACTTTCCGCCTAATCCCATCCGGCGCGAGAGCAAGGCTTCCCTCATGTGGTTGGGATGGGCGAGATTCAAAACTGTATTGCTTACCAGCACCATCAACTCGTCGTATTCGCGCCGGAATTTCCCCCGCAATGGCTGGTCATCAGTTTTCACGACGACGCCGTCGCGCACCCACTGCCAAAACTGCTTCTGGGTCGTCCAGAATTCTTTGCGATCGCGGCAGATAACCAACGCCGTCTTTTTCTTTTTTTTCCGCTTGGCTTCTTTCTTTGACATAACTTAAACCGACGACCACTTCTGAAGATCGTACCACCCTTCGTATCTGCGCGCAGACTAATCCCTGCTGTCTGCCCCTCGAAAACGCGCATGACGGAGCCACCCACAAAGGGAAACCTCTTACGCGAGGCGACTTCAAATTTTCAAACGGTACGCACGCCTCTGGCGTGCTCAAGAAGCACTCCGGAGGAGCGCGTACCTAACGAACATCGTTGCTCAACAAGCGCGAGACGAGCTCAGCGCGGCGCTTTACGCCAACTTTCGCGAAAATATTTCGCAGGTGAAATTTTATCGTCTGCTCACTGACCTCTAAACGTGATCCGATTTCGGCGTTCGTAAGTCCCTGAGCGCAGCACAAGGCGACTTCTACTTCGCGCCGGCTAAGCGCGCGCTCGCCGGAAACTCTGGATACGGCGCGAACCAGATCAGGTGCACCGTGCTCTTCGGGCCATCCTTTGGGATACACCGGCGCTCCCACGGCCCGACGCCGCGCGATAATCTCTTCCGGCGAAAAGACCAGGTAAACAAACGCAGGATGATCGCCACCATTGTGGCCGGCGACTCTCTGACGCTCGATGCTCAGCTTGTTGACCAGTCCGGTCAGACTCCGCCGCACGGTGCTGTAACCCGCGATGCCCGTCAGACTCATCAATCGCCGCGTCGTAAATGAAGCCACGCGCGTGCCGACGGCAGCAATCTCGGCTAACATCGCGGCATAGACCTGCTGCTCAGCGCCGGTGTGACTGTGAGCCACCAGCGCCATTGCCTGTTCATCAGCGTGTTCGGAATTCCCGCCGAATGGGTAGGTTGCCGGAGCCACCGCCGCTGAAGTCTGACCCTTGGAAACAATCATTTTAGTTTCTGGATCGCGAACTCTGGGAGAGACGAAGCCTACCGGTCCGTTTTGCTAACACACGAGGCCGAACCAGTTCGCTCTAACTACGATCTCGCTCGATATCTCTTTATTAGGGCGAAAAGACTAATTCTTTGACCAATGGGTGTCAAGGAGATTCTTGGATTTGAGATTGATTACCGCGACTTTAGTGAATTCCCTTGATGAGATTAGTTTTCGACCTCTCGCAACTGACGGAGCTGTGGACGGACGTCTCTCTGGCGGGCCAGTGCGATAAATACTACCCCAATGGTCAGGTAGTGGTGAGTGCTTTCAATTCTGTCTTTGCATTCCGTTCGGGCTTCGTTTGCCCGTGTGAAGATAGCTCGCTTTACTCAGGCGAGGGCTGGGCATCACAATGTGGAACACAGCAAAGACCGTTCGTACTCGGTTCCCAGAAAATCGGGCACCCGTTTTGAAAGGCCCCGGGAACATCAACATTATGTGTGCACGGATCAACTGGCTTCCCGCTTGGACAATTACTTGGATCTGTCAACGGACAAGGTACTGGAGTTGGAGTCGGTGTGGGCGTGGGCATAGGCGTGGGCGTTGACTGCGTGCAAGGAAAATCATTTTCTCGGGGACACGCCGTCCAGAAATTATCGTCACCCTCGATAACATGGCAGTGTCTTTCAAGGTGGATAACTTTTTTACAAGCCCCATCCGAACGCTGACAATTGACGCCAAGCACACGGCGGGAAGGAGGGCAGTTATTGCATTCCTGTAAAGTCACAGCGGGGGCTACGAACTCGCACCCTTCGTAACAACCGCATTCTGATGGTTCAACAAACGATGGTCCGGCGGACAAAAAATGTGCCGACAAAGAATCTGTCGGCACCTTGCATTCCAAGTTCTTTTCGGAAGCATGTCTTTTAGGGACCAGCCCTGAGAGAACGTGATGATACGAGTCTGCTTAGTTACCCGGTTTGTCAATTCGCACCGGAAGAGCAGCCTGGTCCGGCTTCCGTCGCTCATGTGGGACACCGCCACCACCTTCAAAACCGGTTCCGTCGCCAAAGCTTAACACCTCGAACAACAAGCTAACCTTCTTAGGCTTTAACCAGTGCTCTGGCCATTGTTCGACTGCTTTAAAATGTTCCCAACCTTCGATCTCCTCATTTCGGGCTCTCAAGAATACTTTCTCGCCGGGTTTGATTGGAACGTCTTGCGGGGTCAACGCTGTGTCGAAGTACACTAATTCGTCCCTGCCGTATTGGATCGTCAGAGCAGGTGTCCGCTCGCTAGGGGCCTTACCAAAGTCGGGCACCAAATCAAACTGAATAAAATAGATCGGCTTATCCCCGGTATTCTTGACTTCCAATTCGAAATCGCGAAACCACTTCTCATTATTTTCTTCCTTGAATGCTCTTTCCTTTTCAGTTCTTAATTTAACGGAAATCGGGAGATGCTTGGGTATCTTATCCTCCAATCACGGTCGCGTCCCTGGCCTGGCATCATTGCGGCTGCGGTGGTCGGAGTGAGCGGCCGGTACTCAGCCGGAACCGGCTGCGAAGAATCCTGTTTCGTCTGCAAGAGCATCGACCTTGAAGTCCCCCGCGATAGCAGAGTGAGACATGAGATCAGCAAAACGAGGGCGACGATCGATGCTGCCAGCCTGCTGTTTTGGGATTTTGACATTTCAAGGCACCTCGTGAATGCGTGCTAACGTAAGCGAGCCAGGACTTGGGCTTCCCGTTCCTTCGGTATACGTCCCAACCAGGAATCAATCGCCACCCCTTTGTTATCCGCCAGAATCAACGTTGGCGCAGCACGAAGTGCGACTGATGGAAAGGAAACTTGCCTGACATCAGTAATGTTGACGCCGAGACTTTGCAAATATTTCCGACCGTCTTCCACCGATTGCGGCAGAACGGCTACCAACTGGGTACGGCCACGTTCCTGAACAAGACGCTGGTAAAACGGAGCGCTGTCGGAGCAATAGTGCACTTATCGGAAAGAGCTACGCTAGTGTCTGGCCGTTCTTTTCCCAATCGATTCCACTGAACGTCAGATTAGTCCCGGGGCGAATCTCGTCACCCAGCGAGATAGCCGTGTTGCCATTGCGAGTGGTCCTTTCAACGGCTGACCGCTTTTCCGGTGTCGTTGGCGGGAAAATTAGATAGTCCTTGATTAGGACTGCGCAGATGAGTCCGGCTGTAAAGATAACCGCGAGGTGAGCGACAGCTTGTATCCCCTTGAAAGTGGTTTCTTTCATTATCTAACCACCCTGGAGTCAAAATGTGAGCGCATCCTATATTACTGTCGTGATTACAGCAATAGGTTAATCACCTCTTGTAAATACATTTGCGGCGGATCAGCGTTGAGCCTGGCATCTCGTAGTACGGTTTCAAACTGCGTCAGTTCCTTCCGGCTAGAAAACCCGCATCACTTGGTGCACAATGCACCGTCAGACTTCTTTCGATCTCTTCGCAGGACAGGAAACCGCGCGGATTCCCGAGCGCCCCGTTCTGACCAAAGAGAAAATAATTTAGTGAAAACCTCGGATTCTTCGAAAACCGCAACTCCAATGGTGCGGCAGTATCAGGAGCTGAAATCTCAGCATCCCGGAACTCTGCTGTTCTTTCGGCTGGGCGATTTTTATGAGCTCTTTTTTGATGATGCTGTAATCGGCGCGCGCGAGCTGCAAATTACTTTGACTGCGCGGCACAAAGAGCGCGGCGATCCAATCCCGATGTGCGGGGTTCCCCATCACTCCGCGGCGAATTACATTGCCAAACTGGTTCGAAAGGGTTATCGCGTTGCGATTTGTGAGCAGACTGAGGACGCCTCGAAGCTAAAGAAACTTGTACGTCGTGAAGTCGTTCGGATCGTGACACCCGGGACGCCCATCGATCCGCAGTTGCTCGAACCGCGCGAGTCCACTTATCTCTGTGCCGTTTACGCTCGCGGTGAAAATGCGAGCGCGGCCTTCCTCGACGTTTCCACTGGCGAGTTTCGCGCGACTCAGGCTAGCGGCGCCGAAGCCTGGGCCCGCATCACCGCCGACCTGGAATCGTATGCGCCGCGCGAATTGCTCTTCCCCGCTTCTCTGGCGCCGCTGGTACGCGCCGGCTTCAGAACGACCTCGCATACTGATCCGTTGCCGCTGAAATCCGAAACTGATAATTCGTCAGAAGCCAGAAATTCGAAGCCCGACGTTTTCGGCGGAGCGACACTAACCGCGCTGGATGATTGGCTGTGGCAAGTCGAGGATGCTGAGGCCTTACTCATCAAACACTTCGGCGTGCGCTCGCTGGATGGTTTCGGCTTGACCGGACGCAAAGAAGCGATCATCGCGGCCGGCGCGTGCCTGCGCTACGCCAGCGATACCCAGAGGGGATCCGCGACCCACATCAACGACATCTCTTATTTCGAACCTCAGGACCACTTGGTTCTCGACAACATCACCGTCCGCAATTTGGAGCTGATCAAACCACTGAGCGCGGACGGCTCCGGGCGATCACTGCTCGATGTGATTGATGAAACGCAAACCGGAATGGGTGGGCGATTGTTACGAGCGTGGCTGCGGCGGCCATCACTCCGACGCGCCGAGGTCGAAGCGCGACACGGTGCAGTTGCGGAATTGCACGCTTCGCACATTCAACGAGACGGCCTCCGCACCAGGTTGAAAGACGTTGGGGACATGGAAAGATTGAGCGGCCGTTTGAATATGGGCTCCGCAACGCCGCGCGATCTGATTGCGCTGGGCCGATCTTTGGAACAGGCGCCGCAAATTCGCGAATTGATCAAGACCGCCCGATCATCGCTGCTTCAGGTCCTCAACGAATCGATTGATGAGTTGGCAGATATTCGCGAACTGATCACTTCCGGAATCGATGACGAACCACCCGTGAAGGTCGCCGATGGCGGCGTCGTCCGCGCGGGCTATTCATCTGAGCTCGATGAGTTGCGTTCGCTCAGTCGCGACGCGAAACAAACGATCGCCGCGCTGGAAGCCGAAGAACGCGCCCGCACCGGCATCGGCACACTCAGGATTCGCTACAACAACGTGTTTGGCTACTTCATCGAAGTCTCGAAGGCGAATGCCGCCCGCGTTCCCGTCGATTATGAACGCCGGCAGACGCTCGCTAATGCCGAGCGATTCACCACCGGCGCGCTCAAGGAATGGGAGAGCAAGGTCCTCGGCGCGGAAGAGAAAATCCTCCAGCTCGAAGCGGAGATTTTTTCGTTGATTTGCCGCCAGGTCGCTGCCGAAACCTTGCGCATTCAAGCGACCGCGCGCGCGTTCGCCTGTCTTGACGCGCTGGCGTCGCTGGCGGAAACCGCGGTCCGACGCCGTTACGTTCGTCCCGCCATGCACGACGCCGATGAAATTCAAATTGTTCACGGCCGTCATCCGGTAATCGAAGTTTTTAACGACGTGCCTTTCGTTCCGAACAGCATTTATCTCAACAACTCAACTGACCGGTTGCTGATTATTACCGGGCCAAACATGGGCGGTAAAAGCACGATGCTGCGACAGACGGCGCTCGTCTGCATCCTCGCGCAGATGGGATCGTTTGTGCCGACGGAAAGTGCGCGTCTCCCTTTGCTCGATCGAGTTTGGACGCGAGTCGGGGCTTCGGATGACTTAGCGCGTGGCCGCTCGACCTTCATGGTGGAAATGACTGAGACGGCCGCGATCCTGCACAACGCCACCCCGCGCTCGCTGGTCCTGCTTGATGAAATCGGACGCGGCACCGCAACTTTTGATGGACTGTCGATCGCGTGGGCCGTCGCTGAATATTTGCATGACTCTCCCGAGCATTGCGCGAAGACGCTCTTTGCGACTCACTATCACGAACTCACCGAATTGGCGGAACGTTTGCCGGGCGCGCAGAACTATCAAATCACTGCGACTGAACGAGAAGGCGAAGTCGTTTTTCTGCACCGGCTCGAACGCGGCAGCGCCTCAAAGTCTTACGGGATTGAAGTCGCACGTCTTGCCGGAATGCCACCGCTCGCATTAATTCGAGCGCGCGAAGTCCTGGAAAGATTAGAGCGTTACGAATTGGAAGTGTTCGCTGAGACGGAGGGCGAAGCCAAAACCGAGCGGGCACTTGCGGTGGGCGCGACAGAATCCTCCGAATCAGCGGCTCTAAGCAAAGCCGGCTCACGCGCCGCCCGGCGACGGATCGCCGCGCAAGCATCTTTCTTTGATCTGGCCAATCAGAAGGTGGTGGATGAAATACGAGAGGCGAATGTCGAAAAAATGACCGCGGAAGAAGCTAAAGATTTCATAGCCGCGCTGCGAAAGAAACTGATGTGACTCAAGGGGCGGGCGTGACGCCCCCATACCGGCTATGACGCCTTGGCCGCGTCGCGAATTACCAAATCAAAAGTTCCGGGAGCAACTTTGCGAAAACGACTGTTGCGATTGAGCGAAACGGCAATGCTGATTGTCGGGTTGTGTCCGGTGAAGCTGAAACCGCCCTCCATCAAGCGGTTGTAAATCTCATTGACATGTAAAGGCCCGTTCGCCTCGCGGAGGATCATGGTCGTGGCTTGCGGAATCGTGCGATCAAAGAAGCGATCGCTAACCGGCTCGATATTGTCTCGCAGAACTGGAATGTGCTGTCGTTGAGGAGCGGCCGGGCGCTGCGCCAAATCCGCCTGGGCCAGACGCCGCTGAAGTTCGATTTCAAGTTCCCCGACTGAGGTGGTCCCCACCGGTGTCGAAGGCCCGCTCATGACATTCGATAGCAGCCGGACAATGGCCGCTTCGGTTTGGCCCGCAAGCGTATCCATTTCGACCAGTTCGCCGCGAACTATTTCGGCCTCAGTCTCTAATTCCGCCAAACGGGCCGCGAGACGCGTGCGCGTGGCCCGCGATTGGCGCAGGTTCTGTTCAAGCCTGGCTATGAGAGTCTCGTTCGCCATGTGTCATCGCCGATTGTAAATTGCCGATTGCCGATTGGCAATAGAGTTTGGCCGCGAGCGCCTGCTGTCCTTGATACATCCTTGCGAAACTTTGCGTCTTTGCGCTTTTGCGTGAGAATGTCCTTCTCAACCAGTTTCCTTCACGCCAAGGCGCAAAGACGCAAAGTTTCGCAAAGTAGTCTCGGGTTCGCGGTGCTCAGCGGTCGCGTTCGATGATATAGGAAGGAATCGAAGTCAGAACGTCGCTGTAGGAAGAATTCTCCAGGCCATCGAGCGCCGTCACGGCCGCTCTGGCGTATTCACTGGCGCGCGCGTGCGCGAGCCCAAGCGCTCCGGTGCGGGCCAAAGCTCCTAATAGTTCCTCGCGCGTGACACTCTGATAGCTGCCCTCGCTGATGATGGTTTGCAAAGCCAGACGCATTTGCGGATCTCGTTGGAGGAGGAAGATGAGCGGCAAAGATACCTTCCCTTCGATGAGGTCTGCGCCCGCGGCTTTTCCGAGCACGTCCTGCGAACTGGTGAAGTCGAGGACATCGTCAACCAACTGAAATGCAATTCCGAGATTCATCCCATAGTCGCGCAACATTTTCTGTTCAGTGGGCGTGGCGCCACCGAGCAGCGCACCAATTTCACAGCACGCGCTGAAGAGATAAGCCGTCTTGCGCGCGATGACGTCGAAGTATTGCTCCTCGGAAATATCAGTCCGGCTCAAAAGTGTGAGTTGCAGCAACTCGCCTTCCGTCATCTTTCGCGTTACCGAAGTCAGAATGTCCAGGATTGGCAGAGAGCGCTCAGCGAGACTCGTTTCAAAAGCCGACATGTAGAGCCAGTCGCCCATCAACACCGCGGTTTGATTTCCGAATTGAGAATTAATCGAAGGGCGGCTGCGGCGCGTTTCGGCTTTGTCGATCACATCGTCGTGAACCAGCGTGGCCGTGTGCAGGAATTCCATCACGGTCGCCATGCGAATCGAACTATGATTGCCGCCGTCACCGCCGACAGCGTAATTCGAAAGAATGGTTAAGGCCGGACGAACCCGCTTCCCGCCTGAGCGGCGCAAATGATCGCCGATATAGGCAATCACCTGAATGTTCGACTGCGCCTGACGCTCAAATTCCTCTTCGACAAACTGCAATTCAGTCGAGATCGAATCGAAGATTCGCTTCGCCGAAGCCCTTACGTCTTCAAGTACCGCGCTTGGTTCTGCTGCGTGCATTTGTTGTGGCATAGACTTTGGTCTGTGACGATTAACAGACTGAAGTCTATTCTACTGTTAGTTCGATCGATAGTTCGTAAACTGCATGTCGATGCCAAAGTCTTTCGCCTTGAGCGTCGCGATTACCTGTTGCAGCGTGTCACGATCGCGGCCCGAAACGCGCACCGTCTCACCCTGAATCGACGCCTGCACCTTGGCCTTTGAGTCCTTGATCAGCTTTACGATGTCCTTCGCTTTTTCCTGCGGAATGCCCTGTTGAATCTGCGCGCGTTGGCGGACCGTGCCACCCGCAGCGGGCTCGACGCTTCCGTAGCTCAGCGCTTTCAAGGGGACGCCCCGCCGCACAAGCTTCTGCTGAAGAATATCGTTCATGTTGCGCAGCTTTGTTTCGTCTTCCGCGGCCAGCACGAGGTCCTTTTCTTCGAGCGAGACCTCGGCCTTGCTGCCTTTGAAATCGAAGCGCTGGCGCACTTCCTTCATTGTTTGATTAATCGCGTTCATGACTTCAGCGCGATCAACCTGCGAAACGATATCGAAAGAGTTCTGTTGGGCCATGCTTAGGTTCGAAATCCAACGAGAGAATAACACCAAAGTCAGAGCATGTGAAAGTGTTCTCTAGGGAGGTTTTGCGGTACCGTGTTTTCATCGGAAGCTTTTCTCTAGCCCAGGCGTTCACGCCTGGGTGAGAAACACCGAGCGTTATTAGAGCCCCATTAATGGGGGCTTTCGAAGACTGTCGGCTTTCATTCCCCAGGCGTAAACGCCTGGGCTATGGAAAAGTCAATCAAGTGGGGGCAATGCCGAAGCTGGCCGCCGAAGTTTTTAGGCGTCTCTCGATCCGGTCGCTACCGCTCGCGGTTCTGATACGGTCAATCCAAAGCGGTGTCGCGCTACGCTTGCCACCGCACTCCAAATAGCCGCGCAAAATTCTCACTTGTTACGTGGCCAGTCTCCTCCAACTCGATCCCATGAAGCGACGCGAGACATCGCGCCGTCTCGACCACGCGCGCCGGTTCATTCCGCTTTCCGCGAAACGGAACCGGAGTCAGATAAGGGCAATCAGTCTCGACGAGCAGGCGATCGAGTGGAAGCCGGCGCGCGACGTCGCGCAGGTCTTCGGCCTTTTTGAAAGTAAGCGTCCCGGCGAACGACACATATAAGCCCAGCTCGATTGCGGATCGCGCCATGTCCAGAGTACCGCCAAAGCAATGCATGACGCCGGCGCTTGAATAATCCGACAGCTCTTCTCGAAGAATGTTGATGGTGTCTGCGTCCGCTTCCCTTGAGTGGATTACGACCGGCAAGTCGAGTTCGCGCGCAAGACCCAACTGTCTCCTAAAGACTTCGCGCTGCACCTCACGCGGCGAATGATCGTAGTGATAGTCGAGACCAATCTCGCCCCACGCAACTACGCGCTTGCTTCCTTTGACCAGATTGAGCAGTCGTTGTTCGGCGGCGGCATCGAACAACTTGGCATCGTGAGGATGAACGCCGATGGCGGCATAGATTTCGGGATGTCTTTCAGCCAACTCGACGGCGCGCTCGAACGCGCCGCTGTGAGGATCGCCGGTGCCGACATTGAGCATCGTCGTGACGCCGGCCGCGCGGGCGCGCGCGATTACTTCTTCGCGATCGGCATCGTATTCAGGGCCATCGATGTGGCAGTGGGAATCTACGAATTGATTCATTGGAATCATTGATTCATTGACTCAATGATCCAATGAATCAATAGCGAAATCATTTCAACCGCGCCCCGTTCGGCACCTCTTCCGCGAAAGTCGCAATCACCGGCTTGCCTTCATCGCCGACTGAGGCGGCGAGGAGCATGCCCTGTGATTCATAGCCGCGCAGCTTGCGAGGTTTCAGATTCGCGACAATCACAATCTTGCGACCGATCAGGTTCTCCGGCTCGTAGTATTGAGCGATGCCGGCCAGAATCTGCCGCGGCTTCTCTTCCGCGATATCGACAGTCAACAGCAGGAGCTTGTCGGCTTTGGGAATGCGTTCAGCCGTGCGGACTTCGCCCACGCGCAGATCGATCTTGGCGAAGTCTGTTATTTCGATGAAGCTAACGACGCCGGGCACAGCGTCGGCTTCAGTGACATGTTGGCCAGAGCCCTGTGAGGTTTCCACGGTTGAAGCTCCGCCCACGTCTGACTTCTGATCTCTGACCTCTGATTTCTGCTCTTTTATCTCTTCCATCGTCTTAGCCTTTTCAATCCTCGGAAATACCGGTTTCACTTCGCCAATCTCGCCGCCTTCAGCCAAATCTCCCCACGCCAAATTTGCCGGATTTGTCTTCGCGACACCGTCTTTCAATCCCAGCTGTGCGTAAATCTCAGCAGCCGCAGACGGCATGACCGGATAAAGCATCACGGCCAACCAGCGCAACGTCTCAGCCGCGCGATAAAGCACCGCATTCAGGGTGTGCCGCTGGCTGGAATCTTTCGCCAGGTCCCAGGGCTTGGCGTCGGAAATCATCTTGTCCGTGCGCGCGACAATTGACCAAACCTCCTCGAGCGCGCGGCTGAAAGCCATGTCGTCGAAGTAGCGGATGAATTCGTCCCGCCCATGCGCGAGAAAGTTCCGCACGGCGGCATCGTCCGTATCGACACCCGCGCGTTTCGCCGGCAGACGGTCCTCATCCGCAATAGTCGCTACCGGAATTCGGCCCTCGCAGTAGCGTTGGATCATAGTCAGTGTGCGGCTGGAAAGATTTCCGAGCCCGCTCGCCAGATCGCTGTTCGTGCGATCAATCAGGTTTTCGTAACCAAAGCGACCGTCCTGACCAAACACCATTTCGCGCAGACAGAAATAGCGAATCGCATCGATCGGAAAATATTTATTGAGCACGTCCAGCTCGATCGTGTTACCCAGCGTCTTGGACATCTTGCGCCCCGTGGCGTCAACCCACATTCCGTGCGCGACGATTGCCCGCGGCTGCTCGACGCCGCCCGCCATCAGAAACGCGGGCCAATAGATAGCGTGAAACCGTAGAATATCTTTGCCGACCAGGTGCAGGGCGGGCCAGAATTTCTCAAAGCCAATAGCGCGCTCCTGTTGCTCGTTCCCAAAGCCGATCGCGGTGATGTAATTCGACAAAGCGTCAAACCACACGTACATCGTGTGATTTGGATCGTCGGGAACCGGCACGCCCCAGCTAACCGATGTCCGCAAACGGCTCACCGAGAGATCCTGGAGCCCGCCGGCGACAAAACTCTTCACTTCGTTTCGCCGCGCTTCAGGACGGACGAAATCGGGCCGCTCATAAAGATTCAAAAGGGCTTCATCATAGTCAGACAAGCGAAAGAAGTAGCTCTCTTCCGAAACTCGATCGAGTTTCGTTTCATGGACGAGGCAGGTCGGCGGATCGTCGGCCTTCTCGGGTTTCGCGTACTCATCTTCGGTCTTGTAACTCGCGCACGGGGCGCAGAACCAGCCCTCATAATGTCCCTTGTACAGCGCGTCGTTCCCTTTCGGCGTCTTCGCTTTGGCCACCCGCCGCCACAATTCGCTGGCGCCTTCGTAGTGAAACGGGTTGGTCGTGCGCATGAACATGTCGTAACCCCCGTGACTCGTGTCCAAACCAAACGCCGCCGTCATCTTTTCGAAATAACTAACGACATAGTCGGCCTGCTCTTTTGGCTGGCGATTATTTCGCTGCGCCGCGCGCTCGATGTTGATGCCGTGTTCGTCGGTGCCGGTGAGAAAAAAGGTCTCAATCCCCTGCTGGCGTTTCTGCCGCGCAACCGTGTCCGCCACGATCATCGTGTAGAGATGTCCGAGGTGCGGCAGGCTGTTCGCGTAGTAGATGGGCGTGGTGACGTAGAAGGTCATTCGTAAATCGTAATTCGATTTGACTGGAGCGCAAGCGTCCTCGCTTGCACTCAGACTCTTCGCTAGATAAAGGCAACCGAGACGGTTGCGCTCCAGTCAATGCCGTGCCGAGAATTTACTTTCTCTTCGCAAACTCATCGTTCGCATTAAACTTCGGCATCGTGTTCATATTCGCCACGCGCCGCCCGATTTCCAGCGCAAAGTCGGCTTCCTGAATCATGCCTTTGAAATTCCAGTCGTCGCGAAATTCATCTGAGGGCTGGTGATAATTCGCGTCGTTGTACTCTTTGAACTTCTTCTCGCCCCAATCCTTCGGATGACCGACATAGTCGCTGCCCTCTTTGAGACTGATCGACGGCACTCCGGCTTTGGCGAACGGAAAGTGATCGGATCGATAAAACGATCCCTGCTCCGGACGCGGATCGGGTGAAATGCGCAACCCACGCTCCTTTGCGATGGCTTCAACGACCTCTTTCAATGACGAACGTTCAGCGCCGAGCGGCACGAAGTCATGCGTCGGCCCGAGAATGTTCATCGAATCGAGATTAATGTTCGCGGCGGTCTTATTGATGGGCACAAGCGGATGACGCGTGTACCATTCAGCGCCAATCAATCCCTGTTCTTCGGCCGTCGGAATCAGAAACAGAATCGAACGCCGCGGCCGTTCGGCGCCCGGCAGGCTGGAAAGCACGCGGGCAATCTCGATCACCGAGGCGACGCCGGTCGCGTTATCGAGCGCGCCATTGTAAATCGTATCGCCGTTCTTGTTCGGCGCGCCGACACCCAGATGGTCCCAATGCGCTGAGTAGACCACGTACTCGTCGCGCAGCTTTGCATCACGGCCCGGAAGAATCGCGACGACGTTCGGCGCTTCAACGCGTTTGACTTCACTGTTCAGATTGAGCGCAGCCGTCAGATTCAGCTTCACCGGTCGAAAATCACGCGAGGCCGCCTGCTTGCGCAAATCATCCAAATTCAATCCGGCCATGCGGAACATACGATGGGCCGCATCGTCAGTCATCCAGGATCGAACTTTCAGAAAAGGCGTGTTGTCGCTCGCAGTCCGCGCGATGTCGAAGCGCCAGGAACCGTTTGACGTGCGAATCACATTCCATCCATAGCCGGCGGATTCGTTCGTATGCAACAAGAGCGCGCCGACGGCGCCGCGGCGAGCGGCCTCTTCAAATTTGTACGTCCAACGTCCCGAGTACGTCAGGCGTCGCCCGCCAAAGAGATCCGGTTCTTCTTTGGTGGCCGGCGGATCGTTGACCAGCATCACCAGGATTTTCCCACGATAGTCTTCGGCCGGGCCTTTGTAATCGTTCCACTTCTGATCTGGCGCGTCGATGCCGTATCCGACAAACACCAGTTCCGCGTTGACGTTTACGTTTTCGGTTTGCGCGCCGGTGAAGGCGACAAAATCATCGAGAAACTTGAATGACTCGGCGCTGTTCTGACCGTTGATGCGAAGTTCCGTCTTCGGATCGGCCTTCACGCCGACGAGCGATACCGGCTGCCAGAAGCTTCCCTTCGGGCCGGCGCCTTTCAAGCCCAGCGCTTCGAAGTGTGAAGCAATGTAAAGCGCGGCGGTCTCGCCGCCTTTCGCGCCGGTGCCGCGACCTTCCAGCCGGTCATCGGAAAGAAACTTGATGTGCGCACGCAAAGCGTCTTCGCTAATCGGGCTCGGCATTGACGCCGCCCGGCGAGAAACGCGCTGCGCAACGGCTGGAAGAGCAAAGGCTAGAACGATCAACGCTCCGACTAAAGTTATGTTTCTTCGCATGATTGATTCCGTTTTGAGTTTCAATTCAATGAGCCCGCGAAGACGGCGGGCTCATGCAAGTCTATCAAACTCTGAGTAGTGATACAGTTTGACTCCCTCTCCCTTTGGGAGAGGGTTGGGGTGAGGGCCTGAGCGCAAACTGCAACTACAACGTTGCTTGCGGGCTTCAGCCCGCAATCCGTTCAGGAATTTTTCGCAAGGACATCAAGCGCTTTGAAAGAATTGCCTGGTGGCTCGTGCGGATAACGGGCTAAAGCCCGGTGAATTATTCCGAGCTTGCCGTACTAAGCCCTCACCCCGACCCTCTCCCAAGGAGAGAGGGCGGAAGACGAAAAGATACGCGAAGCTTACTCTTTCCCGCCTTCTCCTCGATTCATTTCGGCAATCATCCGATTTACATCCGGAGGATAGTCCCTGCCCTTTCGATCTTTGAGCGTCGGCACGACCCGCGCAGCAGCGCCGGGTTCAGTTGAGGTAGCAGAGACTTGCGGACCCGAAGTCGAAATCGCGGACGGCTTCTTCTCAGGCGCCTTCTTTTCTGCCGCGCCATGTTTCGCGGGCGCCTTGACCGGAGCGATTAGCTCTTCATAACCGCAACGCTCGCATTGCCAGGCAGGAAATACCGCATCCGGATCGCCGGAGCTCTGATAGACCGCCCGTCGCGAAGGAATAATCTTGCCGCCGCAACGCGGGCACGCGCGTCCGCGCGTGGTGCGTTTTTCAACGTCGATGCGCAGCAGTTGAGCGTGATCTTGCATTTAAGGAAAGTCGAAACCTCTTACTGCTTGCGATGCCGGTACGCAATAACAAATATTGTGCAAAAGATTGAAACCGGCGGCACGAGCAAAACCAGCACGCCGATGTTGAAGTTCCGGATGAACGAGCTATTCCCCCCGATGGAAGCGCGACACATGGCGCATTGGGCGAATGCAGGTTCGGCGAAGAGCAAAACGCACAGCGCCGTGATTGCCAAAAACGTGAACGCCCGAATGTTTATGTGCGATTTCGTCAATGCTTCTCTTCGGCCTTGGGCGGTGGTCCCTGATATCGCAGGTTCTTCGCGCGGAAACTGTCCGGGAAGAAAATCAGCAAGAGGCAAATGCAAATTACCAGCGCCGGCACAATTGTCAGGATCAGATTTATCCGCTCGAAGCGCAGGTGCATGAAATAAGCAACGATCAATGCTGCCTTGATGATCGACGCGCCCATCAAAATCACCAGCATGTACACGACCGGCAAATTGATGTAGCCGAAAAGGACTTCAATCGCCGTCAGACCCAGCAACCAAAGCCAGATCGAAAAGAAAAGCTTGTTGCTGCCGGCAAAGTGAATTTCCTCTTCGGGCTCGACATGCGCCGTAGCTGCGTCCGCGGACGCGTCGGCATCGCCGGCGGCGGCTTTTGCCCGCATGCGTTTTGCGCGCATGTCCATCGCCGGGACCACCAGGAAGGTCAACGCCAGCAGCAGCGGCACCACCGTAAAGAAAAGTCCATCGGTGCTGATGACGGTGCCGGCCGCAAACAAATTGTAGGCGACCAGCGCCAGGAACAGCGCCGCTCCGATTAGACAGACGAGATTCAGGAGCGACTGCTCGCGCTTCTTAGTTGGTTCGCTCGTTTCGGTCATGTCGATTCCGGCCATCTTAACAGTAAAGTACTCTAAAAGGTTCGGCTTCAATGCTTCTCTTCGGCTTTCGGCGGCGGGCCCTGATACCGAAGGTTCTTCGCGCGGAAACTATCCGGAAAGAAAATCAGCAACAGACAGATGCAAATTACCAGCGCCGGCACAATTGTCAGGATCAAATTCAAACGCTCAAAGCGCAGGTGCATGAAATAAGCGACAATCAGCGCCGCCTTGATGATCGACGCGCCCATCAGAATTACCAGCATGTACAAGACCGGCAATTGGACATAGCCCAAAAACACTTCAAGACCTGTCAGCAGCAACAACCAAATCCAGACGGAGAAGAACAGCTTGTTGCTGCCGGCGAAATGTTCATGAGATTCGACGTGTGCGCTCATGTGATGCTCCACTGGTAGCACAGACTTCAGTCTGTGATTCCGTTCACTGATCGCAACACAGACTGAAGTCTGTGCTACTCACTACTTCGAATAAACCGACAGCAGGTAAATCATCGGGAAGACGAACATCCACACCAGGTCAACAAAGTGCCAATACAGCCCGCTGATTTCCACGTCTTCATGTTTCAGCTTGTTGACGCGGGCCGCGACTATGAACAGATAGATGCATCCGGTGAAGACGTGGAACATGTGCATGCCGGTGATGCCAAAAAAAGTCGCGCCGAACAACGGCGACGCGCCCGGCCAGTGCTCGGCCCACTCATGAGGCAACTTGAAAGGCGTCAGCCCTTCATCGATCAAGTGCTTCCATTCAATCGCGTGCAGCACAATAAACGTCGCGCCCAAAAGCGCCGTGGCAATAATCCATTTTCGCGCGCTGGATCTCTTGCGGTGCGCCGAAGCCGAAACGGCCATCACCATGGTCAAGCTGGACGACAGCAGCACAAGCGTCATCACCGAAGAGAAAACGATGCTGGGATAGAATTTGAATGGAGTCGGCCAGACGTTCGAGGCGCGCAGGTAAGCGTAGCCAATCAACAGCGCCGAGAACGTCAGCGAGTCCGACATGATGAACAGCCACATGCCGAGCTTTCTATGACCCACGCGGTACGGATGAACGCCGCCGCCCCAATCGCCTTCCAATGCTTGTGCTTCAGTTGCCACGAATTACCTCCGGGTGGCACAGACTTCAGTCTGTGGACACGAAAAGTGAAGTCGAACTCAGACACAGACTGAAGTCTGTGCCACTGTTATCTCCAAAACATCAAAAGCCCAAACAAGCCAATCCAAAGAACGTCCATGAAATGCCAGTACGTTGCCGCCGCGTCCGCCGCGCCCGCGCGTTTCAATTCACTGTCGACTTGCAAGCCGGCCTTGCTCGTACGTATGAGCAAGTACGCTAATGCACAGAGCCCGCCTAAAAGGTGCAAGGCGTGCGCGGCAGTCAGCAAATAAAAGAAAGAACTGAACGGATTGCTGGCGAGGTAAACGCCCTGCCTGGCGAGTTGTCGCCAGGCGATTATTTGCGATCCGAGAAAACCCAGGCCCAGCGCGGTCGTGCACATCAACCAACGAAGGTAAATCGAATTTCGCTGTTGCTTCAAAGAACGCCGCGCAAATTCGATCGTCACGCTGCTGATGATGATCAGTGCGGTGCTTAGCCAAAGCACCTTTGGCATCGCCACCGGCCGCCAGTCGGTCGCCGACGCCGAGCGCACGATGTACGCGCTGCTGAGCGCGACGAACAACATCAGGATGCTCGCCATGGCCACCCAAACGCCTACACGATAGCGCGCCGGCGAAAACCGGAACGGCACCTCGTCGCCGCCGCCGTTGCGGTGAAAGCCATTCCCGTTTTTCGGGCGCGGCCCGCCGCCAACACCGACGTCAACTACCCGTTCAGCTCCTGTGACCGTTGCCGCCATTACCGCTATGTCCCCCCAAATTCGCTCCTACCGTCGCGCCTTCCGGTTCGGTTTGCATTATGAAATCGTTGGGCGCACCCGGAACTGAAAACTCGTACGGACCGTGATACACGACCGGAGCAATCCCCGCGAAGTTATCGTGCGGCGGCGGCGAGGGAATACTCCATTCCAGGGTCGTCGCTTCCCACGGATTGTCCGAAGCCTTCTTCCCCTTGAAGATACTCAAGAAGAAATTTCCGTAGAAAAGAATCTGAGCGACTACTGTGACGATTGCCGCGACCGTCACAAACGCCACCAGCCCTTTCGAATTCTTCAGGAAATCGTATTCATCAAAGCGCGCGTAGCGCCGGGGCATGCCCAGCAATCCCATCGCGTGGAAAGGAACGAAGATCGCGTAGACGCCAATGAAAGTGAGCCAGAAATGAATCTTGCCGACGCTTTCATTCATCATCCGGCCAAACATCTTCGGGAACCAGAAATAGGTGGCGGCGAACATTCCAAAGATCGACGCGACGCCCATCACCAGGTGAAAGTGCGCGGTCACGAAATAAGTGTCGTGAAAGAAGAAATCAAGCGACGTCTGTCCCAGGACCAATCCGGTGATGCCGCCCGCGACGAACAACGAGACAAAGCCGATCGAAAAAAGCATCGGCGTCGTAAAGCGAATCTTCGCGCCCCAAAGCGTGCCAATCCAGTTGAATGTCTTAATGGCTGAAGGCACGCCGATGGAAAGGGTCAAGACCGAAAAAGCAATCGCCGAATAAGGGCTCATGCCGCTCATGAACATGTGATGGCCCCAGACAAAGAAGCCCAGCATGCCGATGGCGAAAATGGCGAAGACCATCGCTCGATAACCGAAAACCGGCTTGCGCGCAAAGGTTGAAAGAATGTGCGAGGTCGCGCCCATGCCCGGAACAATCGCGATGTAAACTTCGGGGTGCCCAAAAAACCAGAAGAGGTGTTGCCAAAGCAAAGGCGAGCCGCCGGTGTGCAGCGGCACAGTGCTGCCGCTGACGTACAGTCCGCCGGGAATGAAGAAACTCGTGCCCGCCATTCTGTCGAGCATCAGCAGAATGCCGCCGCCCAAAAGCACCGGGAACGAAAGCAGCGCCAACACTGCGGTAGTGAACCACGCCCAGCAAGTCAGAGGCATGCGCATAAGCGACATGCCTCGAGTGCGCATGTTGAGCAGCGTCGTAATGAAATTCAGCGCGCCCAGCAATGAGCCCACGCAGAAAATCGCGATGCTGATGATCCAGAGATTTACGCCGGCGCCCTGGCCCGGGCCGGCGATCTTGCCCAACGCACTTAAAGGCGCATAACCGGTCCAGCCGCCAATTGGCCCCACCGTACCGCTGGCTCCCGCCCACGATTCACCCAACTTTGTGAACCACGCGCCGACGGTCGCATTACCTTCCGCAACAATCGCCAGCAGAATAACTATGAAGCCGACCAGCGTGACCCAGAACGAAAGCATGTTCAAATACGGAAACGCCATGTCATCGGCGCCGATTTGAATTGGCAGAAAATAATTGCCAAAACCGCCCTGCGGCGCAGTCGTCAGCACGAAGAAAACCATGATCGTGCCGTGCATCGTCACCAGGCTGAGATAGAACTCAGGCGTCATCACGCCGTTGGGCGCGCCGGTCGGAAACAATGTGCCCATGATGGGCCAATTGGTCCCTGGCCAGCTCAGGTTCATACGCATCAGGACCGACATGATCATTCCGACCACCACCGCCGCCAGCGCCAGCATGATGTACTGGATGCCGATGACCTTGTGGTCGATACTGAAAATGTATTTGCGGATGAAGCCCGTCGGCGCCGGATGCCGGTGCACTTCTCCATGAGTTGCTTCTGCCATCGTCAGCTCTCCTCTAAACGGAAGGGGCAAAGTCTCTTCTGACTGGAGCGCAACCGTCCCGGTTGCGGTGCGCAGCCGTCCTCGGCTGCTGCTTGAAAATCCTTTGTCCTCGGTGCAAGCGGGACGCTTGCGTACTGCGGCAAGCGAGGACGCTTGCGCTCCAGTCGATAACTCAATAAGTCGGAAGTTGATACTTGGTCATCAGCTCGGCTGTGCGCGTCTGGAATTTTTCCTGCGGCATCGCGGCCAGCTCGCTGAATTCATTTTCGGGCAGCACCAGCATGTACGATTTCATCTTGTAATGATTCATGCCGCAGAGTTCCGCGCACGCCAGTTCGTACTTGCCCACTTTGGTCGCGGTGAAATGGACACGAATGTTCATTCCCGGAACCAGGTCCTGTTTGAACCGGAGTTGCGGCACATAGAAACTGTGAGTTACGTCCTTTGATCTCAGGATGAGCTCAACCGGACGATTTGCCGGAATCACCAACGTGGAAACCACCGCGTCGTCTTTGGAATTCGGGTCGGTTTCATCAATTCCCACGTAGTTCAAGGCCGAATCATCGATGAGATTTGGATCGGTGCGGCCAAACACACTGTCCTTCCCGGCATAATGCATGTTCCAACTGAACTGTTGGGCCACGACTTCTATCTGGAGCGAGCCCGGAGGCGGCGCGTGCAGGTGAAGCGACGCCCAAACTCTCTGGCCCATCACACCCAGCGTAATGAAAATGACGGCCGTGACGACCGTCCAGACGACTTCAAGCCGGTTGTTGCCGTGCGAATAAGCAGCGCGCTGCGCATCAGCGTTATCGCGAAACTTCCAGACCACCCATCCCAGACCAACCTGCGCGGCAGTGAACGAGATGCCGACGACAATGATCGTGATCAGAAACTGACGGTCAACGCTCCCGCCATGCGTCGTAATAGATTCGGGAAACCACCACTTTCCGCTGACAAACATCCACACCGAGGCGATTGTGATCAGCCAGATTGCTATTCCCAGAAGGCGTCCCATCAGTTGTCTCCTCTAAGAAGCATAGGTCGTATGAATACTATAGGACCTATTTGATTACTTATTGAGAACCATGACCCCAAACAAAAGCGGTAAATAAAGCACCGAAGCCAGCAATAATTGGCGCGCGTGCTGATTAGACTTTGAGAGTGCTGCGCGAATGCTGCTGGCCAGAAACAAAAGGCCCAGCACCAGCGCCGAAACGAGATAAATCTTTCCGGAAATTCCGAGCACCGCCGGCAAAAGACTCACCGGCACAAGCATCAGCGCGTAAGCAATTATTTGCTGGCCCGTCACTCGTCCGTCCGGTTCGACCACGGGCAGCATGCGAATTCCCGCGCGCCCGTAATCTTCGCGATACATCCACGCAATCGCCAGAAAGTGCGGAAACTGCCAGAGGAAAAGAATTGCGAATAAGACCCAGGCGGCGATGTCGATTTCACCACGCGCGGCGGTCCAACCCATCAGCGGCGGCATCGCGCCGGGAAACGCGCCGACTGCCGTCGATAATGAAGTGCGCGTCTTAAGCGGCGTGTAGACGAACAGATAACCGGCAATGACCGTCAATCCCAACAACGATGTGAGCGTGTTTACAAAGACTGCGAGATAAACCTCGGACATCACCGTGAGCGCTACGCCGAACCAGAGAGCTTCGAAAGGAAAAAGCCTGCCGGACGGAAGCGGTCTATCGGCAGTTCGTCGCATCAGTCCATCGAGATCGCGTTCAAGAAATTGATTAAGCGTTCCGATCCCCGATGAGAGCAGAGCGATTCCGAGCAGCGCATGTGCCAGGACCGCGTAATTGACCGGACCGCGCGAGCCGAGAGCAAAGCCCGCCGCCGACGTGAGCACAATCAGGATAGTGATGCGCGGCTTGGTTAATTCAAGATAAGCCGCCGCGCGGGCCTTCGCCGTTAAAGGCGCCACCGCTTCGGTTGCCGTTGATGAATTAAGTTCTATCGCAGCAGTCTTCATGAAAAATACTTGTTTTGGCCGCCCTCTCCCCTTGGGAGAGGGCCGGGGTGAGGGCCTACGTTGGCGCGCGCCCCCATCTCCTACTCTATTTTCGATTACACCGTGGAGACGAAAAACCGAGATAAGTATCTTAAATCCCTTAGCTAGCTTTGCCCTTCACCCAGCCCTCTCCCAGAGGGAGAGGGCTTTCTAAGCCTAAGCCGCCGCTAAAGCGTATTCCTTGTCATCCGTTCGCAGCACCCGGAATGCGCGCAACGTCAAAACGATTGTGGTGGCGAAGACCAGCGCTCCGCAGGCCACGTGAGTTACGGTTACGGCCACCATCGGCGACAACGGCTGCGGATCGTATGGCGACCTGACGCGCGTAATGTAAGCCGCCAGGCCCAGAGCCAACTGCGCCAACAACAAAACGGCGGCAATAATCGCCGGATTCGCCAGGTACTTCTCTGACCGGTAGCGCAGCAGCACGCTGATGATCGTCAAGCCCAGAGTCAGAGTCACGATCAGCGCGCCGCCCAGGTGGGCCAGCAGTAAACTGGTCGGCAGATCCTGATCCCAGGTCGCTGAGTGCCGCAGCGTCGCGCCCAAAACCAGCTGCACCAGAATCGCAACCAAAGCGACGACGCACAAGTGTCGAACCGAAGGCCCACCGAACTCAGCCAGGCTCGATTCCGGCGTTCGCCAACCGCGCGACGTAAATACCGCCAAACTAACAGTAATGAGAAAGAACAATTGTGCCAGCGTCGCGTGCGCGGACGATACCGCGAGCGGCAAATTCATCTTCACCGTCAGACCGCCGAGCAGGCCTTGCGCGATCACACATGCCAGAGCTGCCCACCCGAGACGCTTTATCCACGCGCGCGATTCGCGAATCTGAATGTAGACCGCCAACACAATCGTCAACATCCCGACGGCCGTGGCCACCATCCGGTGACCGTGTTCCCAAAATAAATTTCCCACCATCTTCGGGAACAGTTGACCGTTTGAAAGCGGCCAGTCGGACGTCGCCAGGCCCGCGTCGTGACTGGTTACATTCGCGCCGGCAATGATGAGAAAGAACGTCGCGCACGCCACAAAAACGGCGAAGCGATGTACACCCTTAGACATTTTCGATTGCCAACTGTTGATTGCCGATTTGTTTTCCGACTGCCAACTGCGACTCTCAAATTGGCAATTGGCAATCGGAAATTGGCAATGCTCTACGGTTTTCGCAGCATCGGGACTTCGATTGCCGGCAGCATCTGGAAGGAACTCGGTTGTCCCATCGCCGCGGCGCCCCACGAGAAGTCAGCCTTCCCTGCTCCGCTCGCCGGCACGGTAACTTCCATTGTCTTCTCAGTGCCGTTGGCGCCGCCTTCATGCCAGGCCACCACGGTGTACTTGCCCGGAGGCACGCCCTTGATCGTATAGCTGCCGTCTTCGGCGCTCACCGCAAAGAATGGATGCTTCAGGACGCCCACGTACGACTTCATCCAGGGATGCTGATTGCATTTCACCGCGACCAGCGACGGCGAGACTTCCGGCGCATTGAGTTTATGGATCAAAGCGGCCGCGCCGTTTGGCTGCGACTGGTTCCAATCAGGATTATTCTTGGGCGTAAAGTGGATGTTGTGCGTAGTCGGATCGCTGTTGGTGATATTGATCGCCTGCTTGACCATCACGCCTGAGACGTGCGGTTTGTAATGACAGCCATTCTGGTCGAGCGGGGCCGCCGCCGTCGGCGTGTCAAAGCTGTAGCCACTAATCTTGGTGCCGTCTGCCAGTGTCCCTTCCTTGATATAGACGAAAGTATTAGCGACCTTCCCGTCCTTGACGGCCCATTCTTCGGTCATCAAGTTCGGGGCTTTCGAGCTACATTGCGAATCAGCGGCCGTATCAATCTTTTTGGGTTCAGGCGCGGTCCCCGTGTAAGAGATGACTCCCGCCACCGAGCCTTCTTTTCCTGTCGCCTTATAAGCCTTGCCGGTTGGCTCGTCGCCACCGTCTGGTTCGGTTGTTGTCTTGCTGCATGACGAAGCAACCGACAGCAGACTGATGGCCGCAATCAAGCCCAACCACAATCGTGCGCGTTTACTCAACATAAATTTTTGAGTCCTTTCCAATACTAAAAATAACGTCAGATTTTGGAGTCCAGCATACCTTACGGCTGTTTAGACTACCAATGAATGTCCGACAAGCTTTAGCTTGTCGATTCTCTTAATACAAACTCAAGTTATCGTACGATCACTACCGTCCCGCCACACTCTGATCGTACCGCCGCCGATTTCTTTCCGAGTTCCGACCCGTGGCCGCCGGTGTCGGCGATGCGGCCGGCGCCGCCGGCGTTGCGGGCGAAGCTGATAAGAGTCTTCGCTGCTCATCCGGCGTCATCAGGAACATGTAGCGCACCAGTAAGCGCGCATGATCATCGTGATAATTCGCGACATCCGAAGGCGGATTCGGCAAATTCACCACCCAACGCTCCTGCTCCTTCTTGAACAGGCCCGTCGGCATTGCCGTTCCCGGACTGATCTGCGCCGGATCGAGCAACCAACGGAAAGTCCATTCCGGTTTCAGACGTTGCGCCGCCAGCAGGAAGTTCGGTGCGATCGCTTTCGCGTCATGTGCAGGTTCGCCGGTGATGTGGCACTTCAGACACGGCGTGCCCGAGACGAAGATGTTGCGCGCGATTGATTTCTCGGACTCAGTCAGTGGAATCATCGGTTCCTTGATGTACGGATCATTCTGCGAAGAGACGGCCATAAAGAACCGCACCAGTAAGCGCAACTCATTCGGCGAAAAATTGAACGTCGGCATGTGCACCTGAATGTACGGACGCACGCCGTTGCGGTTAAGACCCCACTGGGCCACAAGTCTGCCGTTGCTTTGATCATTCGCGCTGCCAGCCGGTCGCGGACTCGAGCCCGGTGACGCGCTGGCCGACGGCGATGAAGCCGGCCGGGCAGTTGCCGCCGACGAAGATGGCGCGGGCGGTTTTTCTCCCGGCTGCATCAACGAAGGATCTTTCAGGAACATCATGAGCCACTCCGGATCGACCCGCGCGCCTTCGCTGGTGAGCGGCGGCGGTAGATATTCCTTCTCACCGGAATAGTACGGCAGCGCATTTAAGACGGTACCGTCCACCGTGGTCGGCTCGGCTGAATTGTTATAGATGGCGACCTTCTGTCCGGGCTGAACGTTGTGACAGCCCATGCAGTTGTATTTCTTAATTACCCACCAGCCGTTTTGAATATCCTGGCGGCGCGCATCCTGCGGATTATAGAAGAGCGACGCCGGCACGTTCGCACCCTCGGCGCCGAGACTGCCCAGCAAGAGCGTCGTCAAATTCGTCCGCCACTCTTCAGTGAGAAAAGGCTTGGGCATGCGCAAGCGCTCTTTCGGATCGAGATATGCCGACTTGCCGGTATCGTAAATCGAGGGCTCGGCCAACTTGTGTTCAAAGAAGCCGCGGTGGTTGTACCACTCCTTCTCTTTCGCTTTGGGATGAAGCTTGAGCGGGTCGCGGCCGTATTCAGCGTCCTGCGTTAGCAGTGCGAAGTCGAGTCGCTCGAGCGGCGTCGCGCCCTCAGTCGTCAGCTCTTTGCCGATGCGCTGCTCTTCTTCGAAGCCCTTGATCTCGTGACAACCGGCGCAGCCGTACTGTTTGATCTCGGCTTTTCCCTTCTCCGCCAGTTTCGGATCGTCCATGTAAGAAACATCCGACGCCGACGGAGCGGCCGAAAGCGAGAACAGGTAAGTAGCGATGTCGCGCGCGTCCTGCTCGGACAAGCGCAGGTTCGGCATCACGGTCATGTTCTGCACCTGAAGCTCCGCGCCGTCGTTAGGACAAGTCGAGTGCAGTTCAGTATCAAAGAGGTAAGGCTTATTGTGCTTGGCGTAATCGTCGGGTGTCAGATCGCGCTTCTCTTTGGGGCAATACGGCGCCCAACGCTCGCGCGGGTTGTAAATCCAACGGACGATGTAGTCGTAATTCGATTTCTCGCCGACGCGCTGCAGGTTTGCGGCAAAAGTGCCGCCCAGCTTACTGCTTTCATCGCCGATCGAGTGACAGGCCAGACACCCGCGCGTTTCGAAGAGTTCCTTGCCATGCGTCTTGTCGCCCTGGGATTGAGTGGGCGCTTTGCCGTCGAAGCTGTTTTGCCACAGGTAAGCAGCGACGGCCTTTAGATCCTCCTCGCCATCTTCGTCAACACCGAAACGCCAGAACGTCGGCATTTTCGTCCCGGGCCGGAAGCCCTGGGGATCTTTGAGCCAAAGCGGAATCCATTCTTTGCGCAGCTTAAGCTTGGTGTCCTTGAGGTTGGGGCCTACCTTCTTCTGGTCCTGCTGCAGGTAACGCGTCTGCAGATTCAACTCGTCGATTCTGGCGGCGAGCTGACTGTTTTGCACGCGCAGAGATTCAGCATGCGCCAACAACTCCTGCACCTTTGCGCTATCGTCGGCGTTGGCACTGGCGTCGGTGTCCAGTTTCGCCTGCCGTTCGTTGGCGACAATCTGCTCCTGAAGTTGTGAGACCTGCTGGCGGGCATTCGTCAGCGCATCACTCTCTCGATCGAACGCCTCCATGCGATGGCAACCGACGCAGCCGCGTTGATAAAACAGATCCTTGGCGAGATTAAGTTTCTCTGCGCCCGGCGTAACGCGATCGTTCGCGTGGCACATCTGGCAACCGGCTTCGTAGTTTTCTTTTTCGAATAGCGGATGCAGCCAATACTTGTGCCGGCCATGACCCTTGGTAATGCTCGTCGTCGCGCGACCGTTCCCCCCGTGACACGCCGAGCAACCAAATTTTTCAGGGTTGTGAATTTGCAGCAGTTCCTTGCGGGGATGACTCACGAAAGCTCCGGCCAGCTCGTCAGGCTTTTTGCCGGGACCGTTCGGCGCCATGTCGCTGGCGGTAATCGGCAAAGGCTCGCGAGTGCCCAGGTGGCAGACTTCGCAACGATCAACGATGCCAGAGGACATGACGTTGATTTGGTGGCCGAGAATCGTGTAATCGAAACTGTCCTGGTTCTTCTTGATCAGATCGTCGATGCTCTTTCGCGGCAACAGGGAGACGTGGTTCTTCAGATAGTCTTCGCGCTTTTTCGCCAACTCGGTCGGTTCCTTGAGCAGCTCGGCCTTTTCACCCAGAATCTTCGCCTTTTCCTCGCGCAGATCATTGAAAGTCTTCTCGAGGGTGGCGTAATCCATCTCCTGGCTGGTGGTCTTACCCGAGCCGGCGGGCATTTCAACGGTGACCTTTTCTGCTTTCTTCGCGGCTAGCTGCTTCTTGTATCGACTTTCCCAAAAGCTGCCTTTCTTAGCGGTCTCGGCCTTGAAGGTTATGACCACGATGCGGCCGCGTTGATTTTGAAAGGGATCGGTCACCGCATCCAGTTTGGATTGGATCAGCGCGACTTGCTTGTCTTTTTCGGTAACGTCGGCCTTAACCTTATCGAGCGAAGCTTTCGCCTCTTCGTCCAGTTTTTGATATTCGGGAGTTTCCTTGACCTCGGTTTCGGACGCTCCAGCCTGTTTCCGAATACTTCTCAGGTAAGCGGAATAACGTCTGACGAACTCCTGCTGCATCGGCCGCCACGGCCGTTGACCGAAACCTTCGTCATACAGCGACCAGCCAACTGAAAGCATGAGCAAGACCGTGCAGATCAGAATGATCGCACTCGTTGATCGGCCGGCAATCGGATCGCGTTGCGGCTCCGCGTCTTTCTTCACCAGTGATTCAGTCGGTTCCTGAGATTCGGCCACAGTCTATGAGTCCCGTCTTGTAAAATTACGAGCAGCTAAATATTGAACCAGGGGGTCACCCAAACATACTTGATGGTAAAAGCCAGACGTAAGATCAGCTTCACCGGCATGGCCAGTAAGACGCTGATCGCGAAAAACTGAAAAGTCATGTACTGAAGCAGACTGGTGTTGGCCAGCAGCTTCTCTTCAAAGGGATCAGGCTCTTTAGCCCAGGCCCAAAGCTTCTTTGGCGATGCCAGATAACTCAGCTTCAGCGGCCCGCGCCTCATCAACCAGTGAAAGAAGAGTCCACCGATAATGTAAAACCCGCCCACGATGATTGCGCCGAACATCATCTTGGCCACCCAATTTGTGTTCAGAAAACTCAGGTGAAACCAGTCAGCGACGATTTCATGCAGATCGCGATTGCGATCAAAGACTACCGTGTTGTGGTCCCACGTTTCGCCGGGCCAGAACCAAATCCAACCAGGGCCGCGAATGAACGTGCCGATGAAAATCAGCAGAATCCACATCAGGAATCCCCAGTTGAACATGTTCACGGCAAAGCGTCTCTGCCGCAGCGTGTAATAGCCGTTCCCGAGCGGATTCGAATCGACATACGGGAAAACCATCAAACCGATCATGATGATCGAAGGCATCACTACGCCGGCAATCCACGGATCGAAATAGACGAGCATCTCCTGCAATCCGAGGAAATACCACGGTGCTTTCGACGGATTCATCGTCAGGTTTGGATTGGCGGGTTCTTCCAGCGGCGCGTTGAGCGTGATCGACCAGACATACAAAACGACCGTCACAATGACGGCCGCGAGAAATTCGATACGCACCAGATAAGGCCAAACGTGAAGTTCCTTTGCCCAGCCCGGACGCCACGGTTCGACTTTGCGATGATGCGACTTGGCGAGACTCTTGTCGCCTTCAAGATCGACAATTAACCGATCATTGGCCTTGGCCTGACGGATTCCCAGCCAGGTGAAGAACGGCACCAGAAACAACATCGCGACGATCGGCACGTTGTCAGCCGCCGAAGCGATCTTCCAAAGCTGGTGCCAGTCCTGGACCGAATAAATAAAAAGGCCCAGCAGAACAACAACGACTCCCCAGCCGATAATTTTGTTTCGGCGAGAATTGGAAGCTGGCTGTTCGACTATCGCGCTCATTTCTTCTTTACCGCTTTCAATTCGGACTCGAGCATGACCGGCGCGGGACCTGAAATTCCACCGTCCTTACGAATTCGCCAGAAATGCACCGCCATAAATATCGAGGCCACCAGCGGAATGCCGATGCAGTGCCAGATGTATGAACGCAGCAGTGCATTCGAATCGACAATCGAGCCCCCCAGCAAACCGAATCGGACGTCGTTATAAGGCGTGAGCCCAAGCTGCGGGCCAAACGGCCCTTCGTTGCCCAACATCGGAGTTGCCCGCGCCATGTTGGTTCCCACGGTCACCGCCCAAAATCCAAGCTGGTCGTCCGGCAGCAGATACCCGGTAAACGAAAGCAGCAACGTCAGCACCAGCAGCACGACGCCGACGCACCAGTTGAACTCGCGCGGCTTTTTGTACGAGCCGGTTAGCACCACGCGGAACATGTGCAGCCAGGTGGTAATCACCATCAGGTGGGCCGCCCAACGATGCATGTTGCGCAGGAGCTTTCCGAACGGAACGTCGTGTTCGAGATAAAGAATGTCCTTGAAGGCATCGATCTTGGTGGGATGGTAATAGAACATCAGCAACACGCCGGTGAAGGTCAGGACGATGAAGAGATAAAACGTGATGCCGCCCATTCCCCAGGTGTACTGGTAACGCACTGCATCGCGATTCACCTTGGCCGGATGCAGATGCAGAAAGACATTCGAGAGAATTGCCAGCGAGCGATTGCGCGGATCGGATCGTTCATGCGAAACGCGAAAGATCGACTTCCAGACCTGCGTCTGTTGCGGATCTTTGTAATCCTTGGCCTCTTCCAGCGCGCGGTCCTTGAGCGACATGGCCGTGTCTTTGGCGCGCTCGACCAAACCGGCATTCGTCTTTTCGCCGGTCAACTGTTTGGTTTCCTTTTGGTCTTTGGGTTCGTCCATCGATTAATGACCGACCGGCAAATTAGATTACAACTGAATGAAGGCGCCCTCATCGTTAAAATGATTCACGCCACCCTTCTCCCACATGAAAAGCCTGCTGACATCGACCACAATCTGACCTTCGGCATCCAACTCGACGTGCGCCCGATCCATCGGCCGCGGCGCCGGTCCTTCAAAATTGATCGCCTCGCTGTCATAACCGCTGCCGTGACACGGGCACTTGAACTTGTTTTCGCTGGCTTTCCAGTCGGGCGTGCAGCCCAGGTGGGTGCATCGCGCGTAGACCACAAACAATCGGTCCGAAGTCTTATCAACCCAGATCCGATACTGCTGCTGCCACTTGGTATCGACGCCCAACGCGTAATCGCCGGGATAGCCAATTTTGAAAGTGCTTGAAGGCTCCAGGATTGATCGTGGCAGAAAAAATCGCACGAACATCAGAAAGCAGGTCGTCAGAAATCCGGCGACGCTCGCCCAGACGATCCGGCGGCGCATTTTGTTGACGGGAGGATCAGGGGTTGAAGATACGACGACTGCCGGCGGTTTTGGCGCAGGCCTCGCCGGTGTCTTCGGCGCCGTTGGCGCCACGTCTGAACTCTGCTGGCTCAAGCTACTATCCACTCCAGGAACCTCCGCAATTGTGATCTGTATCACAATCACGACCGCTCACACTTCAACACCACGGGTTCGGGAATTGGTTATAGAACCCCGCGACACAGGGATTGACTCTCTGTGAAAACCGATTCAGCTTGTTCACTAGAAGTGCGGTCGCAACTAAAGAATAATAAAATGTCCCGACAGAAGGGCATTTATACAACTTTCGCAGCAAAGTTGGCAAGCGGAATGTCCGACAAACTTCAGTTTGTCGCCCAGGCCGCGACAAGCTAAAGCCTATCGGACATAAAATCGGAGGTTCGGATCGATGGAAGTAAGAGCCCGCGCAGTTCTCTATACGAAAAAGAATTGCAGCCTTTGCGAAAAGATGAAGGAACAGATGGCCACGGCAAACTGCGCCGAGCTTTATGCGCTGGAAGAAGTCGACATTGAAGCTGATCTCGATTTGTTCACGCAATACAAGTACGAGATACCGGTGCTAACCATTAACGGCGTCGAGGCCTTTCGCCATCGACTGAGCGCAGAAGAATTCCGCGCTTACGTGACTTCCCTTTCCGAAACTACTTAAGCGGTCTTTCCGAAATAAGGATTTCCGAAATATGGAAATTCAACAGCGCGGGCCAAGGCCACCAACCAACAAAGAGCTTCCTGATAACCGCAAACAGCCCCGGAGGAGCCTAATGTTTATCGCTAGTGCTGTAGCCGCACCGTTAGAGCTCCGTAGGAGCGAAAGATGATCATGGCAGCCTAGCTGCACGTTACGCTCCTCCGGAGCTTGTGCACTTTTGCCTGCCGCTATCTATAAACATTTCATCCCTACGGGATTTTCGTGGATTGATAGATCCTCCTCAAAAACCACGGGCTCGAACCCTTGCTATCAGAGCCACGCCGTGTCCGACAAGCTTTAGCTTTTCGCAGCCGGAGCCAAACTGAAGTTTGTCGGACACCGGGATGTCTCTCCCCGACAAATTCCTTAAGAAAGCTGGAAGTTGAGGTCTTTTCTCGCGTCTTCAATCGCCGAATAGATTCGCGCGCGCTCGTCTTCGCCGGTCGCCAGGCGGTAGCTTTCGATCAGGTCCTTCAAAGACGCCAGTCCTTTATATAAGCCGGCGTTTTCAATCGGCGGCGTCAGGTAGGATATCAATTCAGCGTAGGAGCGCCGTTTGGCAATGGTGCCTTCGGAAGGATTATTAACGCTGTAGATGTAAATGTTCGGCAGCTCGCCAATCAAACGATCGGGCCAGCATTCGCCCGACAGCCCGACTTGCTTGCCCGGCATAAATTCCATAGCGCCGTGAGTGCCGACGTGAACGACCGCATCGGCCGCAAAAACTTTTTCCAAATAAGCATAGAAGGCGGCAAAGCCATGATGCGGCGAGCCACCCTTCGCCATCAACAGGCGCATTGGATCGTCTTCATAGCCGAATGTTGGCTGCACGCCGATGAAGACGTTGCCCAGCGTAATTCCCTGAATCAGCAGTTCTCCGTCCCGGGCGTTGATGGCTCCAGGCGCCGCACCCCATTCAGTTTCAATCTCATTAATAAAAGGACAGAGCCGTCGATACTCTGCGACGCTCATTCGACAGGCAATATTCGCAGTGGATGCGAAATCGGTTGAGTTTCCGCCGAGCAAAAGTCCGCGCAGATCATCAACACTCGCCGGAACCGTAACGTTGTAACCGTCGTCTTTCAGTTGAATCAAAATATCGAAGAGACTGGCGAAGACATCGAGGTCTGCGGCCGTGCCGATGTTTCCTTTGTTTGGTGGAAAGCAATAGAGCGCCAGCGCGATCTTAAGCTCGCTGCGATTTGCGGTCTGTAGTCTTTGCCAGCGCTTCAGCCGTCGAGCGATACGTTCGCATCGATCTTCCAACGGCGCCGGTTCAACGGCTTGCGCAGAAATGCCGCCGAAGACAAACGGCTCGGTCGCGCCATCAATTTCCGGAATCGCGACCTGCATTCCCGTCTGCACCGGATTCAGACCCGTGAATGACTCAGTCCATGATTCGATTGTTTGCGTGTCCAGACTAACTAAGGACCGGTATGGAATATTGAGATCGGCAAGATAGTTCGCCGCCGCTTCGCTGTCATTCATCGCCGGACCACCGACGAAGCTGAAGCCAGTGAGCGAAACGATTTGGCTGATACGTGCGGTGCGCACGCCTCCGGCGTGCTCCTCCTTTAGCAGGTCAGACGCTTGCGTGCCGACGAAGAACTTCTCGCAAGCTTCCCGATTGTCCATCAACGTCGAAATCGCGGGAATCACACTCAATCCTTCAGCTTCAATTGCGCGAATTAGCGCGTCGTAGTGCTTGCGTGAATTGCTGACGATTTGCGGGCGCATCAATAGAAGGCCAAGTGTCGCTGTGGGATTAAGCGGTTCGCTTTTGACCTTGGCACTTTGGTCTTTGGCCTTTGATCTCTGTTCGTACCAGTCCTGGTAAAGCTCAAACGATTCAAACAGCGCGGGCGCATCAGGATGATAAATCGCGACCGACGCAAGGGCTTCGGGTGCAGGAATCTCCATCGCTCGTAAACGATCGTCACCCGCGTACTCCTTCAACGCCAGCAAGATCATCGAGCGAATGTTGTTTGGCGTCGGCTGCAGGAAGTAGCTCATCAATAACAGATAGTTTTTCGCGTCGCGCAGCCGGCCGGCGTTAGGAACGAAGCGCAACATCCGCGGCAGACGCTCCGCCCACTTCAAATAATCCGCGCGCCCATGCGCGCCATTCTTTCCGTTTGTTTTCGCTTGCCTCCCGATCCATGAGCTGATTGATTTCAGCAGACCGCCGTCGTTAATTGCTGCTGACTCTTCGCCCTTTGCTCTTTGCCCTTTGCCCGTGCCGCCCGGCAGCTTGCCGAAATCCAGCTTGCCCATCCGCGTGCGTTTTATCAGTTCGGGCATGCAGTTGATGACGATGGTCGCTTGCGCGCGCCGATCGAGTAGCGGCATCAGTCGTGATGCGTTTTCACCATCCATCACATGAATTACGAACACTACTGCTGAGGATTCGAGATCAGTTTCGATCTTGCGCCACTCGTCATCTGTAAATGGGCCGCCGAAATTGTGAACAGCCATTTGCAGATCGATGCCGTGCTCGCGGTTAATGTCCCGCTCCGCGTTTCGCAGAGGCGCGAGCAGGCTAGACCCGACATAAAAAACCGTCACATTCATTTCTGTAATTGATGCGTCAGGCGATCGACTATCTCGCGCAGCCTTTCAAGGATCTCTTCGGCCGGATTCCAGTAGCCACGCTCATGCGCTTCAAGCAGACGCTTCGCTAAAGATTCCAGCGAGTGTGGATTTAGTTCTTGCAAACGTTCGAACATCGACTCGTCAAGCAGAAACGTCTGAGAGATCTCTGTATAAATCCAGGGGTCGACCGCATCAGCCGTGGCGCTCCAACCAAAAGTATTCGCGACGTGGTTCTCGATCTCGGCGACGCCGCGGAAGCCGTGCTTGAGCATTCCTTCGTACCATTTGGGATTGAGCGTCTTAGCGCGAGTCTCGAGACGCACCGTCTCTTCCAGCGATCGAATCGTAGTTTGCGGTGACAGCGAGTCGGACAAGTAGATTGCCGGCCGAGCGTTCGATTGCACTTCAACAGCTTTCGAGATTCCGCCCAGATACTCGAAATAATGATCGACGTCGGTGATGCCGACTTCGAACGAATCAATATTCTGATACGTCGCTTCCACCCGGCCGAGGGCATCATTCATCAGCTCCAGCGCTTCCCGGCCCTCGACGGTTCGCCCTTTCGAATCTCGCGTGTAAGCAAAGCACTTTCGCGTGACGAACAGATCGCCCAGCGCCGAAGCATCTTGCCAGGCGGACTGGATCACCATAAAGTTAACGTTCGTGCCATAGTTCCCAGGGGCGTTTGAAAAGACTCGCGTGACCGCCGCGTCGAATTCGCCGCCGCTTTCACTTTTTTCCAAAACATTCTTCCGCACGTAATTCATCTCGAGCGGCTCGTCCAGTTCTGCAACTCTGCGGACTGCTTTATCGATCAGCGTCATCGTCGGCGCGAACAGATCACGAAAGATGCCGGACACAGTCATCACCACATCCATGCGCGGACGATTCAGTTCTTCAAGCGGTATGACTTCGATCTCGGTCGCGCGATTCAGCGCATCGCGCACGGGCCTTACGCCCAGCAGCCACAGCGCCTGCGCCACACCTTCGCCCTGCGTCTTGATGTTATCCAGACCCCAGAGCACTAATGCGAGCGCGCGTGGATAACGTCCGTGTTCGTCGACATAACGTCGCAGCAACGCGTCAGCGGCATGCCTGGCGCGAGCGAACGCTGCCTGGGAAGGAACTGAATAGGGATTAACCGCGTGCGTGTTCCGGCCGGTCGGAAGCACGTTGGGATTCTGAACTACGTCTGCTCCCGGTCCGGGCTGAATGTATTCACCACGCAACGCGCTCGTCAGCGATTCAATCTCGTGGTTGGAATCAAGTTGCGCAGAAACGTTGCTGAGCAATTGCAGAGTCGAACGCGCTTGTTGACGGTCAACGTTTGCTCGGGACGTGAGGTAATCAATCGCGGCATCCGCACCATCCCGGCAAAAGCGCCGCACTGCTTCACTCACGATGCCATCAATCAGTTCTCGCGTTTCACTGTGCGCCGCATCAACCGACAGCTCGTGAGTATCAATCTCCAGGCCTTCGGACACGAGCCGAGGCAAAGAGCGAACGCCCTGCTCGGGACGGTCAAAAGACCCAACCATCTTTAGCAGGTCAGCCTTTTCCTTTAACTCGGCCGCGCGGCCAAGCACGTGCAAGCCGGTAGGAATCAGGCGTTCCTCAATCTCGCGAAGCTGCTCCGCGAGCTGCTTCACCCTTTGTTCGCGCTCGGAAAATATCATTTCGTTATGCGGCGAGGATCGTTTGCCGGAAGCCGTCGACCTTCAAAATATTCGCCATCTTTGCCGCAGTTTCTTTTAGCCTAAAAAGGGATACGCAGCAAGCCAAGTTCTTTATCTCCCCAGATTCCGTGTGACCAGGCTCTGCGTCCCCTCACCGCCCCGCCCGTCCGGCTCGCTTTGCCCAAAAATTCTTACTCGTCGCAAAAATTTTGCATTGACACAATGTAGGGTTTGGATTAGAGTTACGCCCACTTGCAACCATCTTCCTTGTTCTTTTAGCGGAAAGGCCTTCCCCCTTCTAGGTTTTTCCACCGCAAATTTCTGGCTGCGGTAAACAAGGAAAGATAAACCTCAATTAGCCAGCCAACGATCAAGGGTATCAAGCGGTTAAAAGGAGCATTTAGGGCGATTTGCCGTGAGGCAAACGGTCACCTAGGTGTCGCAGTGAACTGTTCATTGCTCTGAGGAGGTAATGTCCATATGCCAAAACTCTTCAAAGTTTTAGCTATGACGCTGTTTGCGGCGTTGGCTTTGTCGTTGTGGTTCTCCCCTCCCACCACCGGTCAGAACAACAAGAAAGGTGATCAGGTGGCTAGCGAAACCGGCAGCGGCGCCGTTTCGGTGTTGGCTCCTACTGAGGCGCTAACAACCGATATGGATGCAAAGACCGACGATCTATTCAACAACTTCGGCGCCAGGGGAACGCCGCCAGATGAATGCGTTGCCGATCCCGTTCCGCCCACCGCCCGAGGCAACGGAACATTCGAACACAACAAATTCATCTTCGAGGAAGAAGAGACCGTCGAGGACGGACTCGGGCCAACTTACAACGACGTCGGATGCGTAACTTGTCATCAGGCGGTAGACACGGGCGCATTCGGCCAGCAGATGGAGTTCCGCGCTGGCCATCTCTCGGGAACCAATTTCGTTGACAACCCCGGAGGTCAATTGATTCACGCACGCGGTACAGACTCCGACATCGTCGAGCACATTACCACGGCGGAAACCGTCAGAAGTTTCCGCGTGGTGCTGCAAGCTCTCGGTGATGGATTTGTCGAGTGCATTTCAAATACTGACCTTCAAAACAACGTTGCTGCGCAGCCAGCCGCTCAGCAGGGAACGCTTACCGCCGTCCCGGTGGTCGAAGCGAACAACACGCTGCGCATTGGCCGATTCGGCTGGAAAGCACAGCATGCCAGCCTTCTGTCTTTTTCTGGCGACGCCTATCTCAACGAGATGGGCATAACAAACAAGTTCGACGGCTTCGGGGGAAGAAGTTCTAACGCCCCTGACGCCGGGACGAACGAAAATCCGGCGAGCACCGCGGAAGGAGTGGTCAACTGTACCGGACCACCTTTTGATCTGGTTGCGGATCCGGAAGACGATGGGCGAGACGTTCTAGCCTTCGCAGATTTTATGGCTGCGACCCGTGCGCCCGGCCGGCAGAACCCGATTCCGGCGGCCGCCGTACGTGGGGACCCGCTCTTCAATCAAGTTGGCTGCAACGTTTGTCACACCCGAACCTTTACTACTGCTCCCGCCGGAACTTTGATCAATGGTGGGGCCTTTACTGTCCCGGCAGCCTTGGGCGAAAAAATAATTCATCCTTTCAGCGACTTCGCGTTACATAACGTGGGAACCGGGGATGGCATTGTCCAAAATGCGGGCCAATCAACTGCGAACCAGATCAGGACGCCGCCACTCTGGGGCATTCGGGCTCGCAACCGTTTCATGCATGACGGCCTGAGCGTCAATGTTTCTGAAACCATTCAACGTCACGCGGGACAGGCAACTGCCGCGCGCAACGCGTTCAACGCTTTGACGGCGGCGCAGCGGGCCGACCTGCTTGCCTTCGTCTTGTCGTTGTGACCCGGTGGCTCAGACACCGGACGGTCTGAAGCTCGCCGAACCCCGACTTCGGCGGGCTTCCCTACCTCATTAAAGCGAAAGCTTTTGACGGGAGGTAACGATGGCTCACCTACACCAACGTCGGTATTTCAAAATCACAAATCGATTTGCTGTTAGTTACTTCGGATTAAATGCGAGCACTGTGCTGTTATTATCATGTCTCCTGTGGGGCTGCGCGAAGCATGAGGTAGCAAAGGCTCCCGCGCCTCAACCGTCGCCGGCGGTGGAGCAAAGCATGGCCAAAGCTACGCAGCCGCCCCCCCTCGCATTGGCAGAAGTTAACGAAGCGGTGAAGCGCATCTTCAAAGACGCAGCCGTAATCGATTCCCAACGCCAGCCGAATTTCTTAGCCGGCGATTTTAACGGCGACGCGTCCCAGGACCTCGCAGTATTTCTACAGCCCGCGAGCGGAAAACTCACCGAAATGAATCAGGAGTTGCCGCCCTGGATACTAAGAGATCCTTTCGCAGTTACCAGTCGCCCTGCATTACCACTGCGGATCGAGTCAAACGAGCTGCTGCTGGCCATCGTTCATGGCTATGGTCCAAATGGATGGCGCGATGCTCAAGCCACCCAAACCTATTTGCTCAAGAATGCGGCGGCGCTGGAGGTGAAAGCTGATCCGAAAGCCAGTATCGCGAGCGCGGCGAAGGAAAAGCAGCCTCGACTCGTGGGGGACTCTATCGGCGGGAGCCTTCGTGGCAAGCCGGGTTACGTCTACTTCAATGGCGCACAATATTCCTGGTACGACCCCAGCACCTTCAAAGGCGAAGTTGAGGCTCGCGTCACTCATCCGGGGATGATGCCAAAGAAAAGAAAATTTGACCTGCTGCATCCGAATTTTGTTGCCGCCGAAAAATGATCGAGTTGCTGTTCGCTAACTAATCGCAGTCGCGATGGGGAGACATCAAATGAGCTGCAAGTTGTGCTTTGTGGTCGTGCTTCTGGGCGCAGTTAGTTTAGCAGCGCCAACTTATCGGGGCACGCCGGGGACGCCGGTGGGAATGGTTCGCGCGCAAAAAGAATCGGCCCCGGATTTCATCTCGGCCGATCAGCTGAAAGCGAAGTTAGCTCGGAACGAGCCGGTTACCATCATCGACGTTCGTGACACGCAAAGTTATCTCAACAGCAACAAAATCAAAGGCTCGATATATGTGAAGCTGCGAAGGCTCTCTTACCGTCTCACAATGCCGCCATTGAAAAACGCTCCGCGTGACCGTGAGGCCGTGACATACTGCGCGTGCTCGCATGACGAAGCCAGCATTCGCGCCGCCCAGATACTCCTGGCTTCAGGGTTCAAACGCGTCTATGTCCTTCAGGGCGGATGGCAAATGTGGCTGAAGGCCAACGGCCAGACAGAGCCACGACCGCGCGCGGAGTGAGCGTTCGTTTTCAACGATACCGGGCCGCCAAGCCGATCTTCTGCCTCCTAATGCTAATAGCGGCTACGGTGACGAGCGTTAGAGTACCGACTTTAGTTTCAGGATGAAGAGAAAGACCCAACTAAAGTTGGTACTCTGACACCGTGCTCAATCAACAATTCTGTGATCTCATGACAAGTTCAGCGCATGTCGGCTATTATCCATCATTCCGATCGACGGAGATGTTCTTTTCGCTTGAACGAGCGGCGAGTTACCACGCCGACAGATGTGAATGCTGGAAGTCACGAATCTTACCTGCGTCCGCGGCACTCGCCGGCTCTTCAAGGATCTCAACTTTTCTGCTGGGCCCGGCGAGTTGGTCGAGTTGCGCGGCGCCAACGGCAGCGGCAAGACCAGCCTGCTGCGAATTTTGTGCGGGCTAGCGACTCCGGCCGCCGGTGAAGTGCGTTGGCAAGGGAAGAACATCCGGTCGCTTGGTGAGGAATACTTCGAGTCCGTTGCTTATCTGGCCCATCTAAACGCGGTTAAGGACGAGCTGAGTGCGATCGAAAATCTTAGGATCTCGAGCGCGCTGGCCGGTAATCCTTTGAGCGTGTCGAAAGCGCGCGAGGTCCTGGCGCAAGTTGGTCTGGCGGCCCAGGAGAATTTGCCGGCGCGTGCTTTGTCCGCCGGACAGCGCCGGCGCCTGGGCATGACCCGTCTGCTAACGTCGAAAGCTACACTCTGGATCCTCGACGAAGTAATGACGTCGCTCGACGATGTAGCCATCGCGTTAACGGGTGAATTCATCACTCAACATCTCGCCAGTGATGGCATTGCGATAGTAGCGACGCACCAGGATTTGAATTTGGCAGTACCGAAAGCGCGGCAGCTTAGGCTCTCTTCGTGACAGCAGTTTCCTTGCAATCGATGTTCGGCTGGATGGTGTGGCGCGATCTGATTCTCGCCTGGCGCCGCCGCTCTGATGTTTTGGCGACGGTCTTCTTCTTCATCATCGTCACCAGTCTTTTTCCGTTAGGAATCGGCCCTGAGCCTGAAACGTTGCGCACGATCGCGCCCGGTGTCGTTTGGGTAGCGGCGCTGCTCGCGTCAATGCTGTCTTTGGGGCGAATCTTCGGAAACGATTATCAGGACGGCACGCTCGAACAATTATTATTGACGCCGCAACCAACGTACCTGGTCGTAATGGGAAAAGTGCTCGCCCATTGGCTGGTCTCGGAACTGCCTTTGGTTGTGATTGCGCCGGTGCTTGGACTTCAGTTCGGATTGTCGCAGAATAGTCTGGCTATCATTGTTGTTTCTCTTTTGCTGGGAACGCCGGTGTTAAGCGCCGTCGGATCGATCGGTGCGGCGCTTACTTTGGGACTGCGCTCCGCGAATGTTTTAGTCGCTTTGCTTGTCTTGCCCCTATACATTCCGGTGCTCATCTTCGGCGCCGGCGCCGTACAAGCCAGCGTCAACGGCTCAAGCCCACAGGCTTGGATCCTTTTGTTGGGAGCCACCTTCATTGTCTCTCTGGTTTTTGCACCGTGGGCCACCAGCGCGGCCTTGAGGATATCTGTGGAATAGGTAGCACAGACTTCAGTCTGTGAGTCCACGAAAGGACACAGACTGAAGTCCATGCTACGAACTGTGGAATAAGAATTGTTAGGTACGCACGCTTCCAGCGTGCAGATCCTGGACGAGGCGGGTAAGCAGCACGCTGGAACCGTGCGTACCGAAAAGTTCATGAGCAAACAAGGTATCAATTGGTACAAATACGCAGCGCCTGCGAACTTCTACCCACTCGCGGGCAAACTGATCCCTCTGTTCGCCATCCCAGCCGCGGTTCTATTCATCTGGGGAATGTATGTTGGGTTTTTTGTCGCACCTCCAACCGACGCCCAGCAACACGAGTACTACCGAATAATTTATATTCACGTGCCCGCCGCCTGGATGGGAATGTTTCTCTACGTGCTGATGGCTTTGTATGCGGGTGTCGGTTGGGCATTCAATGCGCGCCTGGCCTCGATGATGGCCACAGCGATCGCGCCGACCGGCGCCATATTCACCTTCATCTCGCTGGTCACAGGATCGCTTTGGGGACGTCCGGCCTGGGGAGTCTTTTGGGTTTGGGATGCGCGGCTAACCTCCACGCTCATCCTGATGTTTCTTTATATAGGATTTATCTCGTTGCAATCATCGATTGATGATGTGCGGCGCGCGGACCGGGCCGGCGCGGTCTTAGCTGTGGTCGGCGTCATCAACGTTCCGATTATTTATTTTTCCGTACAATGGTGGAACAGCCTGCACCAGGGGGCGACCATCACCGCCCGGAGTTTCAAGATGGCCCCGTCAATGAGGTCGGCCATGTTGATTATGGTGGCCGCCTGTTGGCTGTATTCGATTGCGGTCGTCCTGGTTCGGGTCCGTCATATCATTCGCGAAAGAGAGCAGGAGGCGCCGTGGCTGACAGAGGCCGCCGCTTAAACTCATGTCTAATTGGTCGAGCTGGTCAGAATTCTTTTCGATGGGTGGATTCGGGGTCTACGTTTGGGGATCTTATGGAATCACTTTAGTCTTGCTTGCCGGCGAAGTGCTGCTGCTCTGGAAACGCAAACGCAACATCAAGCGGCGAGAGAATTCCGAAACCGCTTCAAGCGAAACACAACTTAATACTTCGCTTCAGGGGATCCAATGAAAAAGCGTCACAAAAGGATCATCTTCATAGTTTGCAGTCTGGCCGCGCTGGGTCTCGCAACCTGGCTTGTGCTGGGTGCGTTCCGAAATAATCTGGTCTTCTTCTTCAGTCCTACTCAGGTCGCGGCGAAAGAAGCGCCCGTCGGCCGCACGTTTCGCATCGGTGGGTTGGTTCAGGATGGAAGCCTGAAACGCGAATCAGACGGATTAACGATTCGCTTTGTCGTGACCGATACCGCCAACACCATACCGGTTTCCTACAAAGGAATCCTTCCCGATCTATTTAAGGAAGGGCGTGGCTGTGTGGCCCAGGGTCGTGTCGGCTCAGATGGCGTCTTCTATGCCGATCAAATCATGGCCAAGCACGACGAGAATTACATGCCGCCGGAAGCGGCGAAAGCTCTGCAAGAAGGTAAGGACATTAACAAGGTAAAGAATTCGGCGAACGAGGCGGCGAAGACCCTTTCGAAATAGAATTGACTGGAGCGCCGTAATGCAAGCGAGGACGCTTGCGCTCCAGTCGCACTCCAAAATGCTTCCAGAAATAGGACAATTCGCTTTAATCATCGCGTTGATGCTGGCAGCGGTTCAGGCGACGCTGCCGATCATCGGAGCTGCCAAAAGCATTCCCCAGTTGGTTGGCTTCGCGCGGCCCGCGGCGCAGGCCCAATTCATTTTCGTCGCCATCGCGATTTCGTGTCTCGCCTATTCATTCATCACCAATGATTTTTCGGTTCTCAACGTAGCGACAAACTCAAACTCGCGCCTGCCGCTGCAGTATCGGCTAGCCGCGACCTGGGGATCGCATGAAGGCTCGCTGCTGCTCTGGACCTTCATGCTGACGATCTGGATGGTCGCGGTGACGCTGTTCAGCAATCATCTTCCCAGCAAGATGGTCGCGCGCGTGCTCTCGGTGATGGCGATGATCAGCACAGGTTTTTTGCTGTTCATGCTGTTGACGTCGAATCCTTTTCAGCGACTGTTTCCGATCCCGCCCGAAGGGCGCGATCTGAATCCCCTGCTCCAGGACCCGGCGATGGTCGCGCACCCGCCTATGCTCTACATGGGCTACGTCGGCTTTTGCGTCGCGTTTGCGTTTGCCGTCTCAGCTTTGATTGGCGGGCGGCTGGATGCAACGTGGGCGCGTTGGTCGCGACCGTGGACGACGATTGCCTGGATGTTTCTGACGTGCGGGATCGCGCTGGGCAGCTTCTGGGCTTACTACGAACTTGGCTGGGGTGGCTGGTGGTTTTGGGATCCGGTTGAGAACGCTTCGTTCATGCCCTGGCTGGTGGGCACTGCGCTGATTCATTCGTTGGCAGTGACCGAAAAGCGCGGCGGCTTCAAAAGTTGGACCGTACTTTTGGCCATCGCCGCATTTTCGTTAAGTCTGCTGGGGACGTTTTTGGTGCGCTCAGGGGTGCTGACTTCGGTTCACGCTTTCGCAACTGATCCAAAGCGCGGCATTTTCATTCTTGCATTTCTGACCGTGGTAATCGGCGGCTCGCTAATTCTTTATGCGTGGCGCGCGAAGCAAGTTGGCCTGGGCTCGAAATTCGAACTGCTCTCGCGCGAATCGCTCTTGCTCACCAACAACGTCGTCCTGGTTGTCGCCGCCGGCTCAGTCTTGTTGGGGACGTTGTATCCGCTTTTTATCGACGCGCTCAATTTAGGCAAGCTTTCTGTCGGCCCGCCATATTTCAATACCGTGTTCGTGCCGCTGATGGCGCCGGCGATGTTTCTGATCGGTGTCGGACCGATAGCCAGATGGAAGCAAGCCAAGCTTCCGGAACTTGCCGTGCGCTTGAAATGGGCGTTCGCTTTGAGTTTGGTCTCCGCCATTCTGCTTCCCTTTGTGATTGGTGGCTGGCAATGGCGAGCGAGCCTCGGCCTACTGCTGGCCGTTTGGATAGTCGCGACTTCCCTGCAAAATATTTATGGCCGGGTCCGCAGTCATTCAGGCGCAACGAACTTTTTTGCGCGCCTGGCCGCGCCGCCGCGAAGCTACTACGGCATGCACCTGGCGCACGTCGGCGTCGCGGTTTTTATCGCGGGCGTAACGGTCGTCACCAGCTACCAAAGCGAACGCGACGTGAAGATGAATATCGGAGACACGGTCAGCGTCGCCGGTTATCAATTTCAGCTCAAGAATCTTTCGCGGATTCAGGGACCGAATTATGAAGCCGTCCGCGCAGATATCGAAGTCTCGCACGGCGGTCCGCCCTACGCCGTAATGCATCCGGAGAAGCGTACCTTCACTACCGCGCAAACGTCCGAGGCCGCAATCGATCGCAGCATCTGGCGCGATTTGTATCTTTCACTCGGTGACCCGATCGAAGGCGACGCCTGGACCGTGCGCGTCTATCACAAGCCTCTGGTGAATTGGATTTGGGGCGGCGCGCTGCTGATGGCGATTGGCGGAGGCCTGGCCGTGACCGATCGACGCTACGCGCTGGCCAGCAAACACGCGAAGGAAAAAACTCGACAAGCCGAGCCGGCGCCGAAGATTGCGACGACGGCGGCAACTTCAGCGGCGGAATGAAGTCATGAATAAGTACCTGTTAATTCCGCTCGTGCTCTTTCTCGGCCTGGTCGTCTTTCTCTTCGCGGGTCTGCGTCGGGATCCGAGCGTGATTCCGTCGCCGTTAATCGATAAACCGGCGCCCTCGTTTCGAGTACCGCAGCTTATCGAGCCGGCCAAAACATTTTCGGTTGAGAGCATGCGGGGAAAAGTTTGGGTGCTGAACTTTTGGGGGACCTGGTGCGTCACTTGCCGCGAAGAACATCCCTGGCTGATCGAATTCGCAAAATCCGGCGTGCCAATTTACGGCATCGATTACAAAGACGATCAGGCGAAGGCGAAGCAATGGCTGAATGAGCTCGGCAACCCGTACACGCTGGTCGGATTCGACGTTGATGGACGAGTCGCAATCGATTACGGCGTATACGCCGCGCCCGAGAGTTTCTTGATCGACAAGACTGGGGTCATTCGATACAAAAAGATTGGGCCGATTACTCAAGAGGACTGGAACAAAGATATTCTGCCGCTGGCAAGAAAACTGAACCAATGAGGTTTGCGTCAAAGGTGAAACAAAGCTTTCTCTCTGTGAAACTCTGTGGCTTCTCTGTGCCTCTGTGGTTAATCTTTTCTTCGCAATTTTCACCACAGAGGCACAAAGGTCCAGAGAGGTTCACAGAGAGGTTACTCAAAGATCTTGCTCTGATTGTCGCCGCGATTGCTTTGGGCATGTTCCTATTGTCATCGCCCTCGGTCGCTAAGGAAGCGCAGCCCAACGAAGATCCAAAAATCGAGCAGCGCATGAAAGCATTGACCGAGCAATTGCGTTGTCTGGTTTGTCAGAACGAGACGCTGGCTGATTCACGCGCTGACCTGGCGGAAGACCTGCGCAAGCAGATTCGCGAACAGATGCGCGCCGGCAAAAGCGATCAGGAGATACTCGCCTTCCTGACTCAACGTTATGGCGACTTTGTCTTATACAAGCCGCCCGTGAAGAACACGACTTACCTTTTGTGGTTTGGCCCGTTTGTTTTGCTGGTTGGCGGCACCATCGTGCTTTATCGCTACTTGAAGAGCCGGCGAGAGATGATTAAGGAGCAACCGCTCTCGGCGGATGAGCGCACGCGCGCTGAAGAGATTCTACGAAACGCGTAACTTGAGGTCAGTACCACCTGCGGTAGCAGGTGGTTAATCGGTGCATAACTTCAACCACCTGCTACCGCGGGTGGTACTGACACATGCTAACTTTTTGGATCATCGCCGCGTTGTTTATCTTGCTCGCCTTGTGGTTTGTGCTGCCGGCTTTATTACAACAGCCCAGCCAGGACGAAGAGGCTGAACGCCGCGCAGCCAACGTGCTGGTCTACAAAGATCAGTACCGCGAGCTGGAAGCCGATCTTAAGAGCGGCTTGATCGGCGAACCGCAGTACCAGGCCGAGAAAGAAGAACTCGAGCGTCGTCTGCTTGATGATGTTGCGGCTAAATCTGAATCGGCTCCAGAGAAGCCGGCGAAGAACAGCTTCGCTTACGCAGTCGCCGTAGTGATCCCTCTCGGCGCGATCATTTTCTACGTCTCCGTTGGTAATCCAAAAGCAATTGACTCTGCCACCGCGCCGGCGACTATGCCCCAGACCACAGCCGCGCAGCCCGGCGCCATGCAGCAACAGCAAATCGCCGCCAACATCGAAAAGCTCGCGGAGCGCATGAAGCAAAATCCTAATGATGCTCAGGGCTGGCTCATGCTTGGGCGCAGCTACCTGATGCAGGAGCGATTCTCAGACGCTGCCGGCGCTTTCGCGCACCTGACCACCCTGAATCCGAAGGACGCGAATGCCTGGGCCGATTATGGTGAAGCGCTGGCGCTCGCGAATAATCAGAATCTGGCCGGCAAACCCACTGAGGCAATCAACCGCGCGCTCGATATCGATCCGAAGCATCAGAAGGCTTTGGATCTGGCGGGCAGCGCCGCCTTCCAAGCGGGCGAGTACCAGAAAGCGATCGACTATTGGGAGAAGTTGCTGAAGATCCTGCCGGCAGGTTCAGAGGAATTGAAGAGTATCACTCAGCAGATTACCAAGACGAAAGCGCTGGCGGCGGCGAAAGCTAAAGGCTAGAACTGTGGCACAGACTTCAGTCTGTGTTGGTACGCACGCCTCTGGCGTGCTCTCGGCGAACAAGATGAGTAGCACGCCAGAGGCGTGCGTGCCGATTCACAGACTAAAGTCTGTGCCACTAACAATCTCATGAGCAGAGACAATCTCTTATTTACTATCATCGGGATCCTCCTTGGCTTTATTGGCGGGTTCCTGCTGGCCACTAACATTTCTCAGCGCGAGGCCGCAGTGCGCGCGACGCCGGCGCAAAGTCAAAATCTTCCGGCCGATCACCCGCCCGTTGCCGGCGACCAGGGCAGTGGTGATGGCCAGCAGATGCTCGCCTCCGTGCAGACGGCGATGAAGCAGGCGCGCGAAAATCCGAATGACTTCGAAGCACAGGTCACCGCCGCTAAACTTCAGTATCAAATCGGCAGATACGATCAGGCGATCGAATACCTGCTGGCGGCAAATAAAGTTAAGCCCGAAGATGCCACTGTCCTCGCGATGCTGGGTGTCGTGAACCTTGACGCTAAACACTACGATGCAGCCGCGAAGTGGTACAAGGCAGCGCTTATCAAGAATCCAACGGATCTGGTTTCGTTGGATGGATACTGTTACGTGCTCCTGGAAATCGGCGATACGAAGACCGCCGAAGAACAGATCAAAAAGCTTGAGAAGCTCGCTCCGACAAACGAGGACCTGCCGCAATTTCGTGCTAAGCTCACCGAGCTAAAATCCAAGCCGAAATAAACTCTTGCCCAGATCACGCGCCCTGCGAACCATTTTGATCGCCGGCTTAATCGCCGGCGTTTTGGACATTACCTACGCCTTTGTCTTTTTTTATTATCGCAGCGGCGTTCGGCCGATGGGCATACTTCATTCAGTCGCCTCTGGTGCCCTGGGCCGGCAGGCGGCGCGCGAAGGCGGATTGAAGACCGCCGCGCTGGGACTCGCGTTTCACTTTCTGATTGCGTTGATTTGGGCGACCGTTTATTACATCGCGAGTCGCGGGATTCGATTCATGATGACGCACGCAATCATCAGCGGCCTTCTTTACGGCTTGTGTGTCTATCTTTTTATGTATGGAATAGTGATGCGTTTTTCCGCCATTCACAACGCGACGTATCCCTGGTCCTATCCGTGGGCGGTGCTGCTCCCCAACCTCTTGATTCACACGTTGGGCATCGGCCTGTCAATTGCCCTTGTCACGCGCAAGTTTTCAAAGTAAAAATCCAGCATGGAAATTAATGAGGTTACCCTGGAGACCGAGCGCCTCTGGTTGCGCTGGTTTCGCGAAAGTGATTTTCCCGAATTCTTAGAAATTTCGTCAGACCCGCAAGTGATGCAATTCATCGGCGGCAAGGCTTTGACTGAGATTGAAGCCTGGAAAAGCATGGCGGCGTTCCTCGGTCATTGGCATCTTAAAGGCTTCGGTGTCTGGGCCGTCGAAGAGAAAAGCAGCGGCAAGCTTGTCGGCAGAATTGGATTCATGCATCCCGCCGGCTGGCCCGGATTCGAGTTGGGCTGGACGTTGGGTCGCAACAGTTGGGGCAAGGGTTATGCGTCTGAGGGCGCGCGTCGCGCGCTCGAACATGCATTTACCGAGATGGGTCGCGATCATGTCATCAGCCTAATCGCTCCCGAGAATGTGAACTCGATTAAGGTCGCCGAGCGTCTCGGCGAAAAGGTCGAAGGCGAAACCGAGTTCATCGGCCGTAAGGTTTTCATCTACGGAATTACCCGCGATGACTGGCAGCAAGCTAAGAAATGACTTCGGACAAAAGAGATACAAATGAGCGCGAAACGCATTCTCATTTTACTCGTCGCACTTTTGGCGCTTTCCGCGGTCGCCTTAAACGCGGCGCCTTTGCAGGGCGATACTTCCATGGAGGCGTTCCGGGCTAAGTTCAAAGCTGCGGTGATCAAAGGCGACAAAGTCGCGGTATCGTCGATGACGCAGTTTCCCGTCGAAATGCCTTACGCCCAACCCGCCGTGAGGGCGAAGGCGCAACTTCTCAAGTGTTACCGGCAAATCTTCAACAGCGAGGCTAACGCCGCGAAATGTTTCGCCGACGCGAAGCCTGAGACAGACCCGGCGCGGCCAAAGGAATTCACCATTGGTTGCGACAACGGCTCAGGCGAGAAAGTAGTTATCTATGGTTTTGTCTTGACGAAGAGTGGATGGAAGTTCCGTTCGCTGGACAATATTAACGAGTAGCTGTTCCGCGTTACTGTGGCTCGATGGCCATTTTCGCGACGTCCGACATCGGAATGCGTTCAGTCTTTCCGGTCTTCAGTACGATCACGATCATGTTGCCTTCAATAACCACGCGGCGCACGGTCGACATCGGCCGATCGATTCTGGTGCCGTCCTTTTGTTCTATAAACAAACGCGCGCCCACCACCGGAACTTCCTGGGCCTTCGCTTTTTCCGCGACCGGCTTTGTTTCGGCGGCCTTCTCTGTTTCCGCGGGCTTCTCTTCAGTTGGTTTTGAGGTCCCGGCCGCAGGAGCTTCAGCTTCAGTCTTAGCTGTCTCGGCTTTCTTAGCAGTTTCGGTTTTCTTTGGCGGAGTTGTTTTCACCGGCGCGGGACGAGTGCTGCGGCGCGGGTTCCGGTTGGGTGTTCGCCGCGATGAAGTCGTTGTCGCAGTCTTCTTGGGGGCTTCCGATTCTGCCGGCTTTTCCGCAGGCTGCTCGGGCGACGGCTTCGCCTCAGCAGTCTCGACGGTTTCAGTAACCGGTTTGGGGATAGTTGCTCCGACTGAGGACAGGCGGTTTGCGCCGGATTTCTCAGAAGCGGTGTCCTCCTCGGCATTCGAAGTCTCCGCCACCGGGATGCCGCCGCTGAATTTCTCGAAAGTTCCACCAAAACGAATGTGATAAGTCCCGGGCTCGTCACCCGGCGTGCGCGCCTCAACTCTCAAAATCAAGATCTGTCGCGTGCGCAGGTAAATGCCTTTGGTAATTTCCGGCGCTTGCGTGTTCGCGTAAAGACTGGTCTTCATCAAAGGCCTGAACGTGTTCGCCGTGAACACGTCCACGTCGCCGTTAAGATTTTTGCTATCGACCGTGATCAATAAGTCGCCGGGATTTCCTTCAAACGCGTAGAAGTGTCGCGTCACGCGCGCATCGCCGAGGTCGAGCGCGTTAATCTTGCCGTTGATTTCATTCGAAAGGACCGCGGTGGGCAGGCTCGCGTCAGTCGATTGCGCCAAGACGTTGGGCGCCACCGCAGCCAGAGCCGCGGTTGTGATTGCCAGCAGAATCAGTTTTCGCAATTTGAAGATCATCACCAGACGCAGATGCGCACCGGGATTCGCCCGAGCCAAGCTTTGATAACTGCAAGAAGAGTTTGGTTGCGCATGATTATTTCGACGCGCGCCGGATACCAATGCAACTGTCGCTAGATTAACAGATTTGCCTGCGCGGCAGTAGCCGCAACCAGACCGGTCTTCGAAGCAACCATAACAGTGGCTCTGCCACTCTGATGCGCGGCAAGTCTTCGACTTGCCGTCGAGTGACCACTTAATCTTAACGGTCTATGACCGCGGCAGGTCGGAGACCCGTAAAAGAAACCAGCGCAACCGGCAAGTCGGAGACTTGCCGCGCATCCGAGCGGCAGAGCCGCTGACGGGAATCTGTCCGAGCACCGCCGCTATTCAACACAGAATTCGTCCCTGACTTTACTGGCCCAGCGCGCGATAGCGTTCCAGGTCTGCGGGCGCCAGATGCGTCGAGGGCTCAGCCGCGACGAACGGGCGAAAGTCAGGTTTGTCGGTAAAGATTCCGAACATCGGCGCCGCTTTTTGCGATCCCAGGTTTGGTGAACGCAATCCCAACAATAGTTCGATCGTTCGTAACATGCTCAATTGATCGTACCGATCGCTGACCACCGCGCCGCGTTTCACATACGGGCCCGCTGCAAAAGCAATCGTGCGCGTGGCGTCAACATGATCGGCCCCGTTCTGAGCATCGTCCTCGACCACCAGGACCAGCGAATCCTTCCACACCGGACTGTGAGAAATGATTTCTAAAACGCGTCCCAGCGCCGCGTCGTTCTGAGCCATAAATTGAAACGCGTTGAGATATCTTGTCCGCGCGCCGTCAGTATGATCATTCGGCAGCCAGATGTAATGCAGCTGCGCAACCTTTCCCGTGCGCAGCTGAGCTTCAAAATCCTTCTTCCATTCCTTCACGCGATCCAGATCCGACACTTTCAAATCCCACGAACGGAAACTGAACGGGTAGTGATAAAGGTAATCCGCAAAGCGCCGGCGCAAACTAACGTCGCGTTCAATGGCCCGCTGGAAAGTATCGTCGCCGGTGAGAAATTGCGACAGACTTTTCGCGAACGCGCGATCGCCGAGCAGCCGGTACGCATCTTCGCGGGTCGTTGCTCGCCCATGATAAGGCTTGGTCAATTCATTAAATTCGGTGCCGCGATCGTCTCCCGCTGCCGCCGCGATGGTCTTGTCATAAAACCTGCGAGCGATTTTGCTTTCGGCGCCAAACTTTTCCGAAAAGATACGGTGCGCGCGATTGAACAAGAAATAACTCTCGCCATAGATGCGATAGTCGAGCCGTCGATCGTCGAGCAAGTCCCAAAGGTAAACTGGCGACATGGTTGCGGGCACTGTGCCGAACGGATATCCCTTCCACCGCTCGGAATAACTCAGGTTGCCGAGCCATTCAGAAAAAGGGCTCGCGTAACCGCTGGTTGTAAACGAGTGACCCAGCACGCTGATCTCGCCATCGACAAAAAAGTTGTCGAGCGTCACGAACTCGCGCGCCAGTTGATGATGGACGGGCGACATAGCCTCACCGAACATCGTCAGTTTTGGATCGCCGTTACCCCGACCGAGATCACCAAGCACCTGATCGTATGTCCGGTTTTCTTTGATGATGTAGAAAATGTGCTTGACGGGCGCCTTCAAATCCATTCGCGAATCAAACAGCGGAACCCCCGAATTCGGGCCGGCAGTCGCTACTTTATCGACCTCGCTCAAAGGAATGACTGAGGCAGTGCCCTTCAAAAGATTCAGGACATACTGAGCGACGCGGCTGGTTTCGCCCGCGCGTGGGCCTTCGGGATTTGGCCGCCGCGCCTGGATGCCTTTTGCGTTAAGGACGATCAGGTTTTCCTTTTCGGTCAGCACCTTGGTCGGGTACCAGCCCGTGGGCAGGCGCGTCAACTCCCTCCCTTTTGAGCGATCCAGGATGGCGACTGAATTTGTGTTCGCGAGAGTCACGTAAAGCCGGTTCTGCTTTACCAGGCACGATGAAGGCGCAGTCCCAAAGGTGCTGCCGCGGCCCGCGACTGAGATGGTTGATACCACCGTGTTCGTGTTTGTGTTGATAACCGAAAGGCTGTCGGAGCTCGGGTTCACGACGTAAAGGAGTTTGCCGTCGCTGCACATCTCCTGCGGCGTGCGACCCACAGGAATCGTCTTGAGCAACTGAAGCTGCCCGCTGAAAACAAGCAGCTTATTTTCACCCAGAAGCGTGACGTAGAACTTTCCATTGATCGAACGAACGGCGTATGGGAAATATCCGATATCGATCTGCTTCTCGATGCTTCCGCTAATTGTATTGAGGACAGCGAGCCGGCCGTTAAGATAGGCGCCTTTGTCATTCTTCACGGCGAGATAACCAACCATCAAACGCTCTGAATCAAACTGAGCAACTCCGGCGGCGAATCCGGCAAGCGGATACTCGCGAGCTATGTTGAATTCTTTATCGACGCGATAGATCTTCTGGTCAAAGCCACCGCTAATGTAGAGGTCGCCGCCCGGCCCGAGGACCGCGCTGGGAAACAGCGATTTTATCTTCAGGGTCTTCTCGACCTGGCCTGAGTCGGTATCGACGACGGAAACTTCCTGCGGCTCGCGGTAGTAGTAACCCGTGTCGAGCACCACCAGCTTGCCGCCAAAAGGAATCGCTTCGTAAGGCAACCTACCGACCTGAACCTGACGGCCGGCGGGAGCGATGCGCCATCCGGTCGGCAATTCAACTTCAGCAATCTGATTCGCTCTCGACTTGCGCTGTTCTTCGGCGACATAAGGCAGGATTTGTTCGTAAGGTGTGCCGCGCGCGAATTGCCACAGCTCGCTGTTCAGCTCAGCTTCTTCTGAAGGGTCGTCGAACCGGCGATCCTTATCTTCCTTCTCTTCTTTTTCGTCCTTCTTGTTTTTCTCGCGCTTCTCGCGCGCTTCCTTTTGGCGCTGATCCGGCTTACGGCTTCGCCTGACCTGGGCCGGAACTATTACAACTGCAATCAAGAGAATGGAAAGAAGAAGAAGACCGGCAAATTTAGAGACTCTTGTTTGGAAGATGTCTGTGGGCATTCAGCTTTTTGGACGGCTAGATAGAAAACAAGATCGATGAGCGGCACAGTGTCTCGTATTGGAATAGATTGGTCAACAGCGCATTAGGGTCCGGCCTCCTAACTTCATTAGGGAGGCGATTGCGGAACAAATTCCTCAACCAAGTTTAGGCAACTCGAATTACCCAACCAGTCACTAATTTTGCGTCGAGCGCCAACTCGAATGCTCTCTGAGTCAACAGCTACCGCGCGCGAGGTTGCTTATGAATTCAGTCGCCACTATCGTTCTCGTCCTGTTCGCAATTGCCGTCCCAACGTTAAGCCAACTCAGAGAACTGCCTCCGGCTCAGGTTGAGATGGTTAACACTGAGCGTGCCTTTGCACGCATGGCGGCAGAACGCGGCTTTCGCGACTCGTTCTTCTTCTACTTTGCCGATGATGGCATTGCTTTCAATCCGCACCCTTTCAACGTAAGAGACTCACTCAGGAACCGGCCTTCGTCGCCGTTTGGAATTCAGTGGGCGCCCGTCTATGGCGACATGGCCCAGGCCGGCGATTTGGGTTGGGACACCGGGCCAACGCTCTTTGTTGATAACAGCCCGCAGAAAAAACCGACGCGACATGGGATGTTCTTCTCGGTCTGGAAAAAGCAGAGCGACGGCAATTGGCGCGTGGTTCTCGATCTGGGCGCGGACACTCCGGCTGAGGTCGTTCCGCTGAGTGCGCCCTTCCAAACCTCTTTCCGCAAATCGAACAAACAACCGGCGACTGTGAATGTCGATGAAGAGATTGCCGGATTGCTCAAAGTTGAGCGCGATTTTCTTGCGACTGCCAAATCTGGCAATGTTGGAGAGGCTTACCGGAAAACGTTGAGCGATGAAGCGCGAGTGCATCGTCCCGGGGTCATGCCGGTCGTCGGCAAGCAAGCCTTGCGAGGGTGGGCTGCTGAGCAGACGGCTTCCCTCACAGGCGAACCGATTAAGGCTGATGTTTCGCGCTCCGGCGATCTGGGATACGCCTACGGCAGTTACGAATTGGGTGGAGCGAAACCATCAAAGGGTTACTTCGCGCGCGTCTGGAAACGCGATGCCAAAGGAGCCTGGCAAATCGTGATGGACACCGTAGAACCGGTTCCGCCGGGAAAGTAGGCTTAAACGATGGCGCGAATCCATCCGGGATTGAGCCGCGGAGCGGCAAAAGATCTGTAGCCCATGGCGTGAGCCATGGGAATGCATTCGAAAATCATAACGAGCCGCAGCGCGGCGGAACACTTCCCGATCGAGTTCCGCCGCGCTGCGGCTGTCTTGCTTTACTAACTAGATACCCACGGCTTACGCCGTGGGCTACAGAACTTCCGCCCGCTTCGCGGCTGAGTAACTCAACTATTAAATTCTTCACCGGATGCCACATCACGCGATTGTGACGCGCGCGAACTTATTCTCCTGCGTGTCGGTGAATTGCCGCGCGCCTAAAAAGAATTACGGGCGACTTTGCGGCCGCCCGTAGCTCTTCGCTTATCCCTCCTCGTAATGACGAGTTAGCGAGCAGGTCTCTTTCTTTTTTCAGACTGTCTGGCGTTAGCGTCACCTTTTTCCGCAACTGCCATGCAGATGATTTGCGAATTGGCAGCTCAGCTTGCTGCCGTGCTACCGACGCGGTCGTCTCAACTATTTGCTGCGCAGTCCTGGGCTGGAATCTGCTAACGCCTTCGGCGTTAACAAGGTGCGCAATCAAAAGATTCGTCAAGTATGTTTTTGCCCATTAATGGGGCTTAAAACACCTCCTCTTTCGCACCCGGGCGTAAACGCCTGTACATAAAATCCCGATGAATTAGGCATCACTGACGCTTGCCGCCCTAAATGAGTTCTTGGCTCGAAGAAACTTAACCTTCAGGCGAACTCTCAAGTTCAAGCTCGTGCCAACGTCTAAGCACCAGCTCTGCCATCTCCGAGACAGAATGTATCTCGAGGTAGCGTTCGTCCGGAAGCTCGAGTTTGAAAGCAAGGTTTACCTCGACAGCAATCTCCAGCAGTAGCAGCGAGTCGAGATAGAGATCTTTGCGCACGTCATCTTCGTCCTTAATGCGCTCGGGGTCTAACCCCGCCACGTCCCCGATAATCTCTTTGATCTTTAACTTGATCGCACTGTCGTTCATCTATGCTTCCTCACCAATTAGGCGTCTCACTGCAAAATGGAATAAGTCGCTCGTCGAGCCGCTCGATGTCGCTATACTTGCGGTTGACGGTAATTTTGCTGCCATCTGTTTTATAGACTTCGTAGATGCCTATCTCTTTCGTATCTTCTCCGAGATTTCCAAACTCGCCGGGCGGCGTGTTACGGCTGGCCTTGTCGTAAACCAGAAGCATCGGATTGACGCTCTTAATCTCGTTCCACAAACAAGTTCGGGTTTTGAATAAATCTTTTTTTATGAAGCCATGTTCATAAATCTCGAGCCTATATTTCTTCAACCAGGCGGGCGAAAGGCGGGACACCAGGGCGAAGAGCCCGAATAATCCAAGACTGATGGCGACCAGGCCGAGTGAGAAATAAAATCCTAAATCAACATCGGCTGTGTGCCGGGCATAAGTCAAAGACGCAATCAAGGCCCACAGGCCGAAAACAAAAGGTGGCATCAAAAAACATCCGCAAGTAAACAAACCCCTGCGCCCGGAATGAGCCAATTTGTGTTCGCTCAAAAGTCTTCCGAGCAGTGGGTTACTCGTCATGTTTTAGCCTTCGCCGCACCCACCAGGTTAAGAACCACGCTCACGCCGCTCCGGTCCAACGATTTATAGCTTGACGTGGCTCCTTTCAGCGTTGTGATCGTGCCGTCTGTGACTTAGGGTGGCGGCGGTTGA